>MDTG01069196.1_pt1 | contig 20497 bp, 15 predicted proteins | sample 811421 | NCBI WGS metagenome assembly MDTG01 (sample SAMN05326645, study PRJNA326480) | marine metagenome | isolation source: seawater | place: Pacific Ocean: South East | collected 2011
GGGTGACGGTACCACCACTGCGACGGTTTTGGCACAAGCAATCGTTCACGAGGGCGCTAAGGCTGTCGCCGCCGGAATGAACCCGATGGATCTAAAGCGCGGGATCGACCTCGCTGTTACTGATGTAGTTTCCGCCATTGAAAAAAGCTCGAAGCGGGTGAATACATCGGGTGAGATTGCTCAGGTTGGAACTATCTCCGCCAACGGCGACGTCGAAGTCGGCGATATGATCGCAAAAGCGATGGAGCGTGTGGGCAACGAGGGTGTTATCACGGTGGAGGAAGCCAAGGGGCTGGACACAGAACTCGACGTTGTTGAGGGTATGCAGTTTGATCGGGGTTACACTTCCCCCTACTTCATCACAAACGCCGACAAGATGACCTGCGACCTGGAAAATCCTTTCGTGCTCATCCACGAAAAAAAGCTCTCAGGCCTTCAGCCGATGCTGCCGATTCTTGAGCAGATCGTCCAGTCGGGCCGTCCATTGCTGATCATTGCCGAAGACATCGAAGGCGAAGCGCTGGCAACTCTGGTGGTGAACAAGCTGCGTGGCGGAATGAAAGTCGCCGCTGTCAAGGCGCCGGGCTTCGGTGATCGTCGCAAGGCTATGTTGGAAGACATCGCAATTTTGACCAACGGCCAGGTGATTTCCGAAGATCTCGGCATCAAGCTCGAGAACGTGGCTATGGATATGCTCGGCACTGCCAAGCGCATCAACATCACGAAGGAAGAAACGACTATTGTTGAAGGCGCTGGTAAGAAAAAGGATATCCAGGGTCGCTGCGGACAAATTCGTGCGCAAGTCGAGGAAACCACCTCTGATTATGACCGTGAGAAGCTCCAGGAGCGTTTGGCTAAGCTTGCTGGCGGTGTTGCTGTGATCCGCGTCGGCGGGGCCACGGAAGTGGAAGTGAAAGAGCGCAAAGATCGCGTTGACGATGCCTTGCACGCCACCCGAGCTGCGGTGGAAGAGGGCGTTGTTGCCGGTGGTGGCGCATCTCTTCTCTACGGCGCAAAGGCGTTAGCAAAAACCGAAGCCGGTAACGACGATCAAAAAGTCGGAGTTAATATTGTTCGTCGTGCGCTCCAGTCCCCGCTGCGTCAGATCGTTGAAAATGCCGGCCACGACGGGGCCGTTGTCGCGGGCAAAATGGACGAGCAAAAAGACAAGGGCTATGGCTTCGACGCCCAGAACGGTAAATATACGGACATGTTTAAGGCCGGTATCATTGATCCGGCAAAAGTCGTCCGTACGGCTCTCCAGGACGCCGCCTCTGTGGCCGGCCTCTTGATTACGACCGAGGCTATGGTCGCCGAGAAACCGGAAAAGAAAGATCCCATGCCGGCAGCGCCGGATATGGGCGGCATGGGCGGCATGGGCTTCTAAGCCATACCGCACTAACCGCAAGGATTAGGGGCCGCGTTTCAAACGCGGCCCCTTTTTTCTGTTCAGGCTTGTCTCTTCCACGTCGCTATGAAAAGTTTATGTCCGTTTTGGTCGGGGAACTAAAGGACATGACCTCCCAAAAACTACGCATGCTGTTCCTGAATTTCGGCCATTTTGCGGATCACTTGTTTATGCTGATCTTTGCTAAGGCGGCGGTCAGCGCAGGGATAGCCTTTGGCTTAGCGACCGACGGGGCCTATGCGGAAATGATCCCTTATGGCTTACCTTCGCTGGTATTGTTTGGCGCTTGCGCGCCGCTAGCTGCGCACATGGCTGACAAGTGGTCCCGAAACGCTATGATTGTTGTGTTTTTCATTGGCATCGGTCTGGCGTCCGTGGCCACAAGTTTCGCGACCTCGCCTCTGGAGATTGCGGTGGGTCTAGCCATCTTGGGTGTGTTCGCCGCGATCTACCACCCCGTTGGTATTACCATGGTCATTGAGGGTGGTGGCCGAGTTGGTTGGCGGCTCGGAATTAATGGTGTTTGGGGCAACATGGGCGTAGCCGCCGCGCCCCTGATCACGGGGTTCATACTGGCCGCATACGATTGGCGTCTCGCGTTTCTCGTCCCAGGCGTTGTTTCCATCGCGATAGGCTTAGCCTACTGGGCTTTCGTCCGCTCGGGTTTGGCCGTTGCGCCGGAGGCCACGGCGCGTGAGAAAGCTCACGTGGGCTTCGCGCCGGGCTGGCAGCGGGCGATGTTGTCGGTGGCCTTAGTGACTATTGCCGGAGGCTTCGTCTTTGGGTCCATGACCTTTATTATCCCGCGCATGTTCGAGGTGCGCCTGCCGGGTGTGTCTACGGACATTGCCATAACGGGACTTTTGGCGGGCATAGTCTACGCGGTTGCCGCCTTCGCCCAGATGATTGTCGGGCGCGCCATCGACAAGCGCCGGGTGAAACCGATCCTCCTCACTGTTGCCCTGGGTCAGCCTATCTTCATCGGCCTGATGGCCATCCAGCTAGATTACGCCTTGTTTGCCGCCTCGCTCTTGGCCATGGCCTTCGTCTTCGGCCAAATTCCTATCTCCGACGCCGTTTTGTCGCGTTATGTACCGGACCAATGGCGAACCAAGGTGTTATCGGTAAAATTCTTACTCAACTTGGTTGTTGGCGCGCTGGCCTTGTTGGCGGCGCGAACCATACTGGCCTCCGGCGGTGGGTTCGAGGCGGTGATGACCATGCTAGCCGTCGCCGCGTGTTTTATCGTTTTGGCCGGGTTCGTTTTGCCGGCGCGCTCCGGAGCTGAACTGGATGCCGTTAGCGATCTCCAGCCTGCTGAGTAGACGCACCCGTCAGGCGGGTTTCCGCGAAGATGAGTCCGCCGCGCATGCCGAGTCGCCACCACACCGCGCTGTTTAAGGTGACGGCAGATACGGCGAAGGCCACCGCGGTCGCCAAGGCGGCGCCGTAAATCCCGTAGATTGGGATTAGCGTTATGTTCAGCGCCGCGTTGACAGAGATGTTAAGGCTCATCAACGCGCTTTGCCATCCGGGCTGGCCGGCTTGCATGAGCATGAAATCTAACGGCACGAAGGCAGCGTAAATAACTAGGCCGAAGATGAGGATAGACAGCACCGGATAGGCGCGGGACACGAGGTCGTCCGGAAAGAACGGGCCGAGTGAGGGAAAAATTAGGTATGCCAAACCGGCAGCGATAACGAAAACGCCTAGGCTCATGATCATCACGCGACGCCCAAATCGCGCCAGCGCGCGTCTGTCGCCGGCGTCGATGAGGCGAACCAGAACAGGATTGACCACTGTCCGGATGACGGTTGGAACCTGATAGAGACCTTCGATGAACATAGCAGCGAAAGAATAAACGCCGACGGCTTCGTCACTAACGAAGATGGCCAGCATAAGCACATCGACCCGCACATAGGATTCGGCCAAAAACCCGTTTGGCAGAGCCTTGACCCCAAAGTTCAGGTGTCTCCGCCGCCAGTTACGCGCCCCCGTCGCGTCGCCGCTGCCCTGCCACGGGCGTACCAGTATCAGAAGCGGGCCAAAGATCACCAGTTCTGCGACGGTGAAGCTCGCTCCCAACAGATAGCCGGGCCACTCTTGGGCTTCGGCGACCAAGATGACGCTGAGGATCGTGAGCACCCGCATACACTGCATTACGGCGAAGGCCTGCATGCGCCGTTCACCATTGAGGATGCCCATCTGCACCTTGTTCAGCGCGAAGAATAAGAGACCTGGGGCAGCCCAGGCGATGCCATGGCCCACCGAAGCGCTGTTGACAATCCGCCCGATCAACGGCGCTGCTAGATAGATGACCAGCGCCACCCCGGCTCCAATCAAAAGTGCAGTCAAGTTGGCCGAGCGTGCGATCACTTGGCGCTCGTCCTCTTGGCCATGGTGCTCGGCCGTGTGCTTCTGGGCGGAGTCATGCATGCCGAACGCCGCCAATTGCGCGGCGACGATATAGACCGCGTAAATCTGGTTGAAGACGCCCAATGTCTCCACGCCGAACTGGATGGCGATGAAGAAGTTGAGAATGACCCCAGTGCCCGCCATCAGCGCGAAGGCGCTGTAATTCCAAGCTGTATCTCCCAAAAGCTTCCTATCCAACCGGGAGGAGACGTACGCCATGACCGACCTCAATAAAGCTTCCTGGCGGTGTTGATACGGGCCAGGATTTCTTCCAGATTGATACCCACTTGCTGGGCGAACTCGTACAGGATGCCCATGTCCGGTTCGTTGTCCTTGGCCACCAGCCGAAGCGCAGTCTCGCGGTCGATCAGGCCCTTCCTTATCTGCTGGCTGCGGAAGGTGTCGAATTCTGAGAACCCGGCCATAACAAAGTAAATGTAATTGATGAAGGTCGTGTAGCCGTCGCCGATGCGCCAGGTGTTGTCCGTGTGCGGCGCCGTTTCCCAACCGTACTGGCCGATCAAGGTATCGTTGATGGTCGCTTCGTCCCAGGGCAGGTAGTGGAATAGGTAAACGAAGTCATCCTTGGAAATGAAGGACGAGCGGAACGACTGCACCGTGTCGACCAGTGATTCGTTGAAGTAACGCGGGTTCGATAGGTACTGGCTCAAGTAAAAGAGTGCGATCTGGATCTTGTTTCGCATAGTGAAGGCGAACAGTCGCTGGCCGTGCATGTTCTCGCGCACACCAGCGAAGCCCCCTTTGAAGTCTGTGCGTTCCAGTTCGTTGCCGGCGCAGAAGATGACTAGCGGGAGTCCAATCTCCTCGCGCAGTTGCCGGCCAATGTCATAGAAGAATTTATCGCCGGCCATGAACAGGGGAACCATGCCCAGGTGCGGACGTTTGGACCAGGCCTCTATGTTTTTTCGCATGTAACGGCGTTTCGCAGGGATGTCCTCGGCCCGGAGGATGTGCTCGATCCCCAGTTTGCCAAGCATGCGCGCCTGATTGCGCCGGGCAATCCCCGTCACCATGCCCCAATCGTAGGAATAAGCGATGGGGTTCATGTTGAATTCTTTCTTAACCAGGTGCAGGCCATAGGAGCTGTCACGTCCACCAGAAAACGCTACGATGCAATCTGCACTACCGTCAGTGCTGCGGTGCTGGTCGAAAATCTCTTTCAGGGCGGCGCGGCCGTGAAGCTTCAGAGGCTCGTAACCGCGGCAGTACTGGCAAATGCCGTCCGCGTCGAACTTAATGAACGGATAGGTGGCGGGAAGGATGCACCGTGTGCAACGCTGGATAGTGTCGACCCGGCTCGACATGTCGATGATCTTGAGCGACGCATCGGAGGCAGGGTTTGTTAATGACGCGTCATTATCCAAAAGAGCGAATTCCTCGGGCACTGGTTGCTCGAGGCTCACGATGCATCCGCGCCCGGCGCCTAGTTGCCGGGTGTTACCCCTCGCGAGGCCAATTTCATTGCCGTGCAAATCTAGAAAGCCATTCAGAATGAACGCTTCGGATGTAAACGCGAAGAATCCGCCGTCATCGTGTGCGGTATGAAGGGAGCCTACGTTGGTTGCCAAGCCTATGACCGGAGTGTCCGCGCGCAGGAATGCAATGGATGCTGAGCCTTGCAACTCCGCGAAGGTATCGATTATGCCTGTCGTCAACGCGCCGCGCGCCGACGTGTGCTGATCGATGAGCCGAAATAGGATTTCCGAATCGGTCTCATGTTCACGGTTCAGATCCGGATGCGCGTTCCACAAATCCTCATCATTGGTGATGATCCCGTTGTGGATGCCGACAGTCTGAGCGGTGAGGATGGGATGATTGTTGCCGGGGACAATCTCGGCGCCATTGGTGACCATGCGGCAATGGCCTATGATCGCTAGCGCTTTGTCCAATTTGCCATCAACGGCTACGACATCGGCAAGGGTCTGGTCTAGAAAGTGCCCATAGGCGTCGGAAGCCAGCATTGCGCTTGGAGCCAAGCCGCGTTTGAAAACCCGGATCTCGCCGTTGACGGCGAGGGCCAGGCCGCTAGCTTCCTGACCGCGCGGTTCCGACAGCCGGAACAGGTCCTGCAGGAAGGGCCGGATGCGACCGGGGTTAAATACCGTGCCGGACGCTGCAACGAAACCGAAAATGCCGCACATGGCAACGGTGGTAGCTGACCGATTCGCCATCGACAAGGTAAAAGTGCAATCGTCGCGTCGGCCGTGGGGTGCGTCATAATAACCATTGCAATTGCTTGGTTAGTGGCTAGGTTTTGGCCACTTCCCAATGGCCTCGGGTTGGCGCGTCATTTCAATGTCCACGTATATGCATTATTTCTTTGACCACAGTGGGCAGGTCCTACCAGTGGTCGCCGTGGCGACTCTTTGGTTGGGCTTTGCGGCGCTCGGCGGTGCTGTCAGTGGTGCGGGGCGAATGCGGGCCCTTGATCCGTTGGTCGGATGGGCGTGGATAGGGTTCGTGTTCACAACCGCCGGGGTTTTCCTGGCCACTCCGTTCACTTATTTGGCGATTGTCACCGCCGTGATGGCTGCCGGTGCCTGCGTTTGGGTGTGGAGGCGGGACGGTGGGGTTGTGCCGGGCGTGTTCTTGCGCATGCTGGTGCTGACGATACCGTTTTTGCTTCTGGTTTCGGCCATGCGGGCGTCGCAATGGGATGAGTTCTCTGACTGGATGATCATTCCACGCTATATGCTGGAAAGTGACGCGTTTCCATCCGAGCACAATCCTTATCCAAACGCCGTCTTTACGGGATATCCGTACAGCTGGCACTTCGTCACCTACTTGGCAAGCCGGATCGCCGGCGGGCTTGTGGAAAACGCTGGCGCCTTGGCGAACGTGCTTTTGCTGTTGATGTTCGGCGTGGTCGTCATTCAGCTCATCGCGCGTGGCGCGGAGCGCCCTGAATTAATGGAACGTCCAGGTTGGATTGTTGCGGCCCTGGGAGCGGCGACTATGTTGCTGACCAACCCCACCTTCTCCCAGAAAATTGTCCTCACCTCCTACGCGGAAACGGCATCAGCTGTGGCGACGGGCGCAGGCGTGGTTCTTGGATGGCTAATCTGCGAGGCGCTGGTCGATGATGACCGTCGAGTAGCGCGTCGCTATGCCTGGCAGATGAGCGCGGTACTGGCGCTTCTGATCAACCTGAAGCAGGCCACCATGGTGCTGGTGGTGCTGATCGTCCTCGCCACCTTTTTCACGGCGATCCGTGATCGTCGGGTGTCCTTATTCACGTTCGTGAAGTTACTGCCGCAGATTGTCCTGCCGGCGGTTATTCTTTATCTGGTCTGGCGCTACCATGTGTTGAGCGAATTGGTCGCTCGAGAAATCGTCGTCCGGCCTTTCGACGACTGGCATATCGATCTTATCCCGCACATTCTCATGAAGATGGGCGTTGCATTAGCAAAGAAAGGGTATTACCTCAGCTTGGTGATCATTGCCGTCGGCTTTGGACTCAGAGGTTTTTTTCGCGCCGCTGGCTCGGTGGATCGGTTCGCGGCGATTTGCGCCATGGTGATCCTAGGATATAATACATTTCTGCTATTCGCTTACGTTACGACCTTCGGCAAATTTGACGCCATGCGGGTGGCCTCCTATTGGCGATACAATATGCACCTGGGTCCGATGCTTATCGCCTTCTCCGCCTACGGGGCGGCCATTGTGTGGCGTCGGCATTTGGCGGCAAGATGGAATTGGCGGCGAGTCCAATGGCTGCCGATGGTTCTTCTTTTGGCGGCGCCTTTCGTGTTTGCCAAGAAGATCCGGTTCGACACCGCGCCCATGACCGTGCATTTCCGGGCCGTTGGCGCGTCGCTTCCGGCGCTGCTGAAACCGGCGGACCAGTACTTTGTCTCGGACCCCACGGGCTCCGGAGAGTCCGCCGTCATCCTGCGTTACGAACTGGACCGAGGAGCTAAATTCGGTGGCGCTGTCAGCGCCTTTGATCCTCATCGTCTGAAGACGTTGGAACGCGTCCTTCCGAATCTCAAGCTGAATACCATGATCGTCTTTTCCATGGACAAGGGCTTTGCTGAACTCCTCGGTCGGAATTTCCCGCCTGGGAGAACCTATCTTGTTCGCCGCGTTGGCTTCGGCCCCTGGGAAGATGTAATGTCCTGGCCGCAGCCGGCCGTCAAATAGCGTCGGGATCGATGGCCGCGATTAGCGCGGCGTGATCCCGGTCGCCATAACCTGCGGCGATCATGCGGTCATAGAGTTCCCGGTTGAGCGCCGTGGCCGGCATTTCCATGCCAAGCCTCGCCGCCAGGATCACAGCCTGGTCCATATCCTTGCGTTGGATCGTGCTTTTGGCGCCCGGCGCGAAGGTCTTGTCCACCATGCGTTTGCCGTGCACATCGAGGATTCGGGAGTCGGCAAACCCACCGCCCAGTGCTTCGCGGACCTTGGCCGGATCTACACCGGCCTTTCGGGCAAGCGACAGCCCCTCGGCAACGGCGCCAATGGTGAGCCCGACAATGACCTGATTGGCCGCCTTGGCGACCTGGCCGGCGCCAATGCCGCCTACGTGTGTGGTCTTCGCGCCTATAACGTCGAACAGAGGCGCCGCGCGATTCATGGCGGCATCGTCGCCGCCAGCCATGATCGTCAAGGTGCCAGCTTCCGCGCCCATGGTGCCGCCGGACACCGGCGCGTCCAAGTAGGCGCCACCGGCGTCGTGGACCCGCCCAGCCAGGTCCCGCGTAGTCGTCATCAAGGTCGTTCCCATATCGATCACCAGGGCGCCCGGTGTGAGTCCCGCGAGGACACCGTTCGGACCGGTAAGGACGAACTCGACCGCGGTTGTGTCAGTGAGCATAAGGATTATAGTTCCGGCCTGAGCTGCGACCTCGGCAGGTGTCGCCGCGCCCGTCATGCCTTCGGCTACCAATTCCTCGACCGGGCCTGGCGATCGGCTGTGAACAATCATTGTTGCGCCGGCGGCTTGGAGATTACGGGCCATGGGTTTGCCCATAAAACCCAGACCAATGAACCCAATGGCCCGATTGGTGAGCTCGGGGATTTTATCTGACATATTTGCTCCTCCAGCGATGGGCAGGTGTAGATGGACTGTGAGAACAAAATAATCAGCCGACGTCTTTGGTGCAATCGACGACAGCGGCCAACGGCATGGAAGCCATTTTCAATTCGCCTGGTTGGACGGAGGTGACGGTGATCCACTAAGGCGGTTGATGGGCACGCCTGCGGGAGGGCTGGTGAAAAATTTTAGTTTCCGTCGTTTGGAGTAATGCCTAAAAGGGAAGTCCGTCCGCCTTTAGGGTGTAGGATAGAGTTTGAACCTATCTGTTTTTCTCATGCAAAACATAGTTTTTCAGTGTGGAAGCCTAGAAAATTATCGTCCTAGTGAAAATTCTACCGTGTCGAAAACCCAACACACCGTGATAAGGGTCAGAATTCTGGTTTGGATAGAAAAGAGCGAATTTCGGAGAGGGTTTCCGCAAGGCCTAGCCGCTGCACGTCAACGCTCGGTGGGAATGCGCTGATCAGGCGGCTCGGTAGACCCCGGTCCAGCATGACGAATACACCCCGATCACCCTGGCGGCGGAGTAGGCGGCCATAGGCCTGCTTGAGTTTAAGGCGGGTTAGCATTTCGTCGTAGGCGCGCCCGCCAAAGGCGCTTTTTCGGGCCCGATGAAGGATTGTCGGGCGTGGCCAAGGGACCCGATCAAAGGCGATCAAGCGCAGCGAGCGACCGGGCACGTCAACCCCGTCGCGCACGGCGTCCGTACCCAGCAGGCAGGTATCCTCCTCCGACCGGAAGATATCGATGAGCGTGCCGGTATCCAGGGGTTCCACATGTTGGGCCAACAGGGGGAGGTTAGCGGCCTCCAATGACGGCGCGATCCGTTCGTACACGGCGCGCAATCGGTGGATGGCCGTGAACAGACCTAAACCGCCGCCGCCTGCGGCTAAGAAAAGTTCACGATAGGCCGCAGATACCTCGTTCGCGCTGTTGCGGTTGACGTCACCGATGACATAAACCCGGGTCTCGCCCGCGTAGTCGAAAGGCGAGGGATGTGCGGCCCGATGGGTCTCTGCCTGTATATGTCCGGCACCGACTCGAGCATCCCCATTGGCCCAACCGTTGTCGGCCTTATTGCCCACGTGATCACGCAGGCTGGCGGACGTGATCAGAACCCCGTGAGCCGGTTCGAACACGGTTTTGGCTAGCGGCTGCGTGGGGTCTAGCCAATGCCGGAAGAAGCCTACATCCACGTCGCGCCCGCCAGTTCGCGAAACTCCGAACCAGTCTACGAAGAGCGCAGGGGTGTCGCCGGACAGAGTGGTCAGCATAGCGCGCCAGGCGGCTACGGGCTGCAGGCCTCGGCGAGTCAACGACCGGGCCAGGCCATGGATGCGTGCCCGGGTTGCCGTTTCCAGATCTTCCGCCTCGTCGTCTAGGCGTGCCAGAAGTCTCTTGCTCAGCTCGAGCAAGGGGCCCTCCAGGCGCTGCAATGCCGCATCCAGGCGTGCCGCGGCGTCTAGGAGGCCGGAGACCGGCGTCCGGGCATCAGTTTCCATGTCGTAAAGACTGTCCTGCTTGGCGTCACGGGCGTAGACCTGCTGGCGGACAAGCGCCAGGAATGCCTCCGTCGGGCCCACGGGTTCACCTCCGCCTAGGCGTTGACCCCATCCGGCGCTGGGAAGCGCGCGCGCCGTGCTTAGAACCTCATTGACGCACTCCTGGGCCTTGTCGTCTCCGGAGACCAGATCGCCAACCCGGTCCCGGAGACCACGACCGCGGCCCCGGTTGTGGCTACGCGTTTGGTCCGGTCCGACCAACCACCGCCTGAGATCTGCCGTCTCTCGCCCCGACAGATGTGCCGAAAAGGCGCTGTCAGCGGCATCGAACAGGTTATGACCTTCGTCGAAGACATATCGTTGCGGCAGCACGCCTTCCTCACTGCCGCCCATGGCCGCCTGGACCATCACCAAGGCATGGTTAGCGACGACAATATCGGCTGTTCGGGCCCGTCGGACGGTCCTTTCGATGAAACATTTGCGATAGTGATCGCAGGCTGAGTAAATGCATTCGCCGCGCGTATCTGTCATCTCCACGGTCAGGCGCGACCCTAGTAGTTCCACCAGCCAAGCCGGAAAGTCGCCCCCGACCATGTCTCCGTCTCGAGTTGCTGCCGCCCAGCGGGTAATTAGCCCTAGGCCAACAGCATCCGGCGTACCGCGGCCTGAAAGTTGGGCAACGGCGTCAGCAAGGTTCAAGAGGCAGAGATAGTTCTCCCTTCCTTTGCGGATCACAACCCGGGCGTCCTTCTCTACGTTAGTCGGCCACAGACGGTCCAGTTCTGCATCCAGTTGGCGTTGCAAGTTGCGGGTAAAGGTGGAGATCCATACGGTGCCCTGGTTGCGTTCTGCCCAAAGGCTTGCCGGGGCCACGTAACCCAGAGTTTTGCCAACGCCTGTACCCGCCTCCGCCAGGACCAGATGGGGTTTGCCGCGGTGGTTGCGCGGCTGAAACGCCGTCGTGCAGGTCTCGGCGAAGTCGCGCTGACCTTGGCGTTTCTCGGCGCCGTCGCCCAGCAATTCATCCAGGCGGTCCAGAGAATCGCTGGGCGGTATCATTTGATTGTCTGGCGGCGGCTCGGGTTGGATCTCTTGCCAGTCGGGTAAGCGTGTCCAAACCCGAAGTCCTTGGTATGCCACGCTGGAATGCGCGCCTTCGGGCGCTCCGAGTGCCGTCAGCACGGCCGGTCCCCAGGCCCATCCAGACTTGGCCATGGCTGTGGCGATAGCGATTGCGTCCTCCCCGCCGCATCGATCGTCTCCTAGGTCCGCGAGCATGGCCCGCGCCGATTCTACCAACGATTCGGCCGCGCGTTCCGGCGACGACGGTAACGCCAGGCCCAGGGCCTCAGCGATCCCTAGGGGCGTCGGTAACGCAAATCGAGCCGGATGGGTGAAGGCAAATAGCTCAAGGATATCCAGGGTTGGAAACGGCGATGTGCTCAGGCGCCGCGCGGTCGAACGTGCGTGACATACGATTGGAATCACGGTGTTGCCGATCCTGCCCCGCGCGGTCTCGGAATCAATGTTCTCGATCTCGCCGTCCGGACTCAGCCAGGCGCACGAATTGAGGTCTGCCACGACGGCAGGTTGCTGGGGCAGTCTAATTTGGGGATCGGCGGAGGCCATCTGCCCGCTTACCGCCCCCGCGCGAGCCCGTCAAGGGTGCGGATAATCATGATCTGATGGGACCGTAGCACAAGGACTTATAGCCGGGGTCTCGAGGTTGTTTATGCTGATTTAACACAGCGCAAGCGCTCAGATTTACCTGCGCTCTACAGAACGCCAGACCGGGAGTGCACAAAGATGAACCCGCTGGACCAAAGGGGGATATTTTAGCCCTTTGGAATTAAGGCTAAGTAGTATGTCATTGGATAGTGTCGAGAGCTCTCGAATGACGAAACCTTGCGAAATTGATGCCAGTTGGCGCATTTGACCGAATGAAACATGGCCGCGGCGGTCATGTGCGAATTCATGGTTATGTTGCCTTGCGAATGTTGAGATTTCGGCTTATGTCCAAGGAGGCCCCACGGGATGAAGGTTCAGAGGTCACTGCTTATGTTCAAAAAAAATAATAACAAGATCGACATCGGTGACCGGTTCGTAAAATCGGACGAGCCGACGACTGTGTGGATTGTCGCCGGTTCGGGAAGCCCCGTGGTCTCAATTCCCCACTATCAGGTGGTACGAGAGGGCTATAGCAGCCGCATGCGCACTCTGTCCGAACAGGTCTTGCTGGATCCAGATTTCTACCAACGCGTCGAATGAGAGCCAATAGCGGTTACATCGACAGAGGTGTCGTCGGCTAAGGCTAGGACTTTTTAAACGTGAAGAGAAGCGTATTTAGGGGATTTGAGAAATACGTGCTTAATTTCCGCACCTATAAGTGGCCGTCGGTTTTTCATTCCGGATAGGAAGCCTCGTTGCTGGGTCCGTTTCTCGTTCCAACTAGGAAGCCAAGGCCGAAGGCAAGGTTGAAATTGTACCTACGATGATTACCTTCTGGTGTCGCGGGAAGTCTATAACCGGCAAATAAAACAGTCTAAAGTGCCGCGTCTAATGGGCGTCGACGGGGGTCAGCTCATTTTGCAACACCAGCGCGGCGGCCAGGTCGCGGGCGGGGGCGGCAGCTAGAGGTTCACCATTGGCCGCATGCACGGCATAGACGGGAGTACCGTTCAGCTCCGTTTGCTTGATATAGGCTATTTTGTTCAGGCCCCAATGGGCAAAAGCCTTGGCGCTCATGGCGGACGCGGGTGTTGTCCTGGACACGATGATGTCTTCGGTCATGAATGATCTCCGTTGTTATGTTTCTCACTTGAAAGCCACACGAGATGAGTGCTTCGGCAGCGTCTATTCGACGTCTATGGTTTTCGTTGCTTTCTTGGTTGCTTTGCCGCGATCAGATATCGGGACTGTGCGCACTTCGGGCTCGGGCACGATGCGTTTCAAGTCCACGTGCAGAAGACCATTATCCATGTCGGCGCCTTTGACCTCGATACCCTCCGCTAGGACGAAACTTCGTTGGAACTGGCGGGCTGCAATACCCCGGTGGATGTAGATCCTGTCTGATTCGTCCACCTGTCGCCCCCGAATCATTAGTTGGTTATCCTCTATGGTGACACTTAGGTCGTCCATCGAGAATCCGGCTACGGCTAAGGTTATGCGCAATCCGTTTTCGCTGGTTTGTTCAATGTTGTACGGGGGATAACCCTCGGCAGAGGTACGCGAAGCACGGTCCAGAATCTGTTCTAGGTGCTCAAAACCTAGAAGTAGGGGGCTATTAAAAGCTGTCATGCGAGCCAAAATGTGCTCCTCTAATCGTTGAGCGAGTACGTGTCGACTGGGTCCTCCCCAAGAGGCACCCTCGCCTCTGGTCGATCAAGCACCGGAGGCATTGACTTTAAAATTGGAAGATTTTCACGCGAAGTCAACTGTTCGCGGCACCACGGAACTGGCAGTGCGATGTAACGACCTACTTGACCTTATCTCTGCAGCTGCCCCTTCATTTGCCTCTTCATTTCCGATACCATTTGCTTTAGAGCCCTTACAGTCGCTGATAGCGGTTAACAGCAGTCGGCTTATTCGGCCTTTATTGGCGAATTGGAAGGCGCTAAGCTCAATGCGCACCTTTTTGAGGTTGGTCGTTTCTAGCACTTTATTGATAGGAAAAATCAACTGCTCCAAGACATCGTTCAGAACAGGTTTTTCGCTATGCATTGGGATGGGTTTGCTTGAAAAGAACCTAGAAAAGCAGGTCCCGGGGTTTCAGATCATTTTGCAGATGGCGCCAACCTTTTCACTAACGCCGAACATATTCATAGGTTGTTGACATCGCCTATTTTTTGCCAGTACTAAATAAATGACAAATGACGCCACTGCCTATCATGCTAGGCCTTCCTGCCTCGCCCAATCCAACCCCTGATCAAGGCTCTTGCCGAACTGCCCCAGCATTTTTTCGATGGTCGCCTCGTCGATGATCAACGGTGGGCAGAAACCTATGGAATCGCCCATAGCTCGGATCAGCAACCCGTTTTCTTCGCACAAAGCCTGGATCTTGGGGCCCACCTTGGCCGCTGGATCAAAGCACTGGCGATTGGCGCCATCGGCCATCACCTCAACGCCGGCTAAAAGCCCCACACCACGTACCTCACCCACCAAGGGATGGTCGGCGAATTCCCTTAGTCCGGCCTGCATGATGGGACCAACCTTCTGTACATGACCCACGATGTTCCGTTCTTCATAAATTTTCAGGGTCTCCAGAGCCACGGCTGCGGGCACGGGATGACCCGAGTAAGTATAGCCATGGCTGAACCCGCCTAACTCGCCGCTTTGGTCTCGGATCGGCGCATAGAGTTCATCACTGATCAGCACGGCCGAAATGGGCAGGTAAGACGACGACAGGGCTTTTGCGCAGGTTAACAAGTCCGGTTTGATGTTGAAGGTCTGGCTACCCCACATGTTACTTGTGCGTCCAAAGCCGCAGATCACTTCGTCGGCTACCATCAAGACGTCGTATTTTTTCAAAACTGCCTGAACTTTTTCGAAATAGGTGGCCGCCGGTACAATTACGCCGCCCGCGCCCATCACCGGTTCGGCGAAAAAGGCGGCGACCGTGTCAGGGTCCTCATCTAGGATTAACTGTTCCAGATTGTTGGCGCAGCGGGTAGCGAATGCCTCTTCCGTTTCGCCGTCTTCGCCGTACTTATAAAAATGCGGGCAATCGGTGCGAAGCACCCGGTCTGTGACCGGCAGATCGAAAGCCAGGTGCATGCGTGCAAGACCGGTTAAGCTGGCCGAAGCGATGCCCGTGCCGTGGTAGGCGTTTTCACGGGCGATGATCTTCTTCTTTTCCGGCTTTCCGATGGCATTGTGGTAGTACCATATGAATTTCATAGCTGTGTCGACGGCTTCTGAGCCCGAATTCTGGAACACTACCTTGCCCAGTCCCTCTGGCGCGATGCCAACGAGCTTCTCCGCCAGATCGATTACTGGTGGCGCCGTCTTGTGCGCGAAGGTGTGGTAGTAGGGCAGCTCACGTAACTGTTTCGTCGCAGCGTCAACTAAACGCGGTTCATTGAAGCCCAGCGATACGGACCAGAGCCCGGCCAGGCCCTCGATAAATTCCTTGCCGTCTTCGTTATAGACATGAACGCCGTCGCCCCTGGAAATAATCGTCGGGCCTTTTTCTTCATGGGCTTTGAGATCGGTTTGGCCGTGAATGTGGTAGGCGATGTCCCGCGCTTCGGCGGAATTGGGCGCTACGGGCATGTTGGGTCTCCAGTTTTGTTGGTCAGTGGTAAAAGCGCACCTGACGGCGGCAATCTATCCCAGCTCATTAGCCGAGTCCAAAACCTTTGACGAGCTTTTCGGCCTTTGAAACCATCGCACGGCATGTGATACCTTGACACATCACTTTTGGGTTTAAGAATAAAGCCCTGACCCATAATCACGTTATCAAAGCCCATCGGTCGCTTTCGCGCCTAGATGACGGTCAGCTCTCGGGCTGGATTCTTCTGGTCGGGGCTTTGAGACGGCGGTGGAGTGGCGACGAACCAAACTCCGGGTATCATCACGCCCGCATGTCTTGGCAGTTGGAATCCTATAGTTGGGCGGGAGTTCTGACCGAGATATGCTTTGCGCGTACGCCGGCGGCTGGTTGACAAAAGATCGCCTTTGCAGAATGTTATTTCTATGATAATGGAAGTGTGAATATGGAAAAATCGGACGCTGTCGACGCCCTCGCTGCCCTTGCCCAAGTTACCCGCCTCGATATCTTCAGAACTCTTGTGGAGTATCAGCCGGCTGGCCTACCAGCGGGAAAGATCGGGGAAATGCTTGAGCTGCCCGGCGCCACCCTCTCGTTCCATCTGAATCAATTGAAGCAGGCCGGGTTGGTCACATCGATACGGGAGGGGCGCTCTTTGATTTATTCGGCTAACACGGACGCAGTCGATGAGCTTGCTCAGTACCTACAAGAAGATTGTTGCTCGAAGTCTCTTGACTGCTAGTCATATTGTCAAATTTCTAGAAATATCGCATTTAATCTATCTGCTGTCCCACCAAAACCCTAGATCATGTGTTCAGGGTCCCCAACGTGTTGACCTGCTATATGAAAATCCCCATGCCCAATCCCCTTGTTTTGTCGGAATCCAAGGAATTGATTGGCAATTAAATCAAGATGTCAGGGGAATAGATCCCCTATTACCACGCGTCGCCGGTCCAGGGCTAGCACATGTATGATTGCTTGACCGGAATGCTGGGCATGCCTGATAACGAATGCAACGATTCGAGCAGACGTGAGTTGATCTAGTCCGGCTTAGGAGGAGAAACTTTTTATGTCAGTGACGGTTACTTTTGTCGGCTCTGGGGACGCGTTCGGTGCCGGGGGGCGGTTTCAGACCTGTATCATGGTGGACGCGCCGGGAACGCGGTTTGTTATCGACTTCGGTGCTTCGTCCCTGGTCGCGTTGAACAAGATGGGGATCGATCACAACTCCATCGACACGGTCGTTTTAACCCACATCCACGGTGATCATTGCGGCGGGATACCCTTTATGCTCATGGACGCCATGCTAGGTGCGAAACGCCAGGCGCCCCTGACTATTCTCGGTCCGCGTGAGACGGAAAAGAAGCTGAACGCCGTAAACGAAGCCTTGATGCCCGGTATGCACGTGATGAGGCCCAAGTTCGATCTTAACTACGTGGAGATCGACGTCATGACCCCAATCCAGGTGGGTGATCTGACGGTCACGTCCTATCCGGCCAATCACACCGGCGAAACCAACCCCACGTCGGTCCGCATACAGGTGGCGGGCAAGGTGATTTCCTATACGGGGGACAGTGCCTGGACCAAACACATGCCCAGGGTGGCTGAGAACGCCGATTTGTTCATTTGCGAATGCTACTTCTATAAAAAGCCAATCCGATTTCATATGAACTATCCGGATATTCAGGAGCATTGGGCTGAGCTGAAATCCAAGCGCACCATCCTGACACATTTCAGTCGCGAAATGATGCTGCATAAGGATGATGTTCCCCAAGAGACAGCCTATGACGGGCTTATCGTCGAACTCTAAGGCGAGAGAAAGGACCAATGCCCACACAGATTGGTATCAACGGATTCAGTCGCATGACCGGATTGTTGCTGCTCATCGGTTGGAGGACATCGGTTGTCGCGTTCGTTTACATCAACGAAGCCAAGGGTGCATCCCAGAGCTTCGCTTGCCTGATGACCTGGGTCTCGGAGCGGGGACTATAGGACAAGGAAATAACGACCGTCGACGGGAAGGTGGTCATTGATGGCCAGGACTTAGGGTTCAGCGAGGAAAGCCAGCCAGGCGATTGGCCCTTGCTGTAGGCATCAAAGTGGCGTTGAGGTGCGCGGTGCGGCTAGAGGTGTTGCCGCAGACCGCTTGAGATTGAAGGCTGATCTTCTTTTTTGTCTCGGGAAAGGTGCTAATGTGCCGCCCATGACGATCCAATCATACTGGTGCGATCGCGCGTTTCTCCCGGACGGCTGGGCTGACGCGGTGCTAATTGAGGTCGACGCTATCGGCACTATCGTCAAAGTGACATCAAATTCCGACGTCGGAGACGCCGATCGCATTGGCGGCATAGTAATTCCCGGCATGCCTAACCTGCACAGCCACGCTTTCCAGCGCGCGGCCGCCGGGCTGACAGAGCGGCGCGTTTCGGGCGCCGGCGCAGACGACAGTTTCTGGACCTGGCGCCAGGTCATACACGGCTTCGTCACAGATCTCACGCCGGAAGACAATCAAGCCATCGCTGCCCAGCTCTACGTAGAAATGCTGAAGGCTGGCTACACGGCCGTTGGTGAATTTCACTATTTGCACCTGGACCCCGACGGTAAGCCATATGCCGACCCGGCGGAGATGAGCTACGGGATCATCAGCGCCGCGGCAGAAGCCGGCATCGGCCTCACGCATCTTCCGGTCCTCTATTCAGTCGGGGGCTACAACGGTGTAAAACCCAATGACGGCCAACGCCGCTACATCCTCGAGGTTGATGACTTTATCAATCTGGTCGGCGCTCTGATCAACGCTTATGTGGACGATCCGCAGGTCCGGATTGGCATCGCGCCCCACAGTCTCCGCCAGGTCCCCGCTACGCCCTTGGCCGCGGCTCTTGATGGGTTTGTGGGCTTAGCGCCCGACGGCCCCATCCACATACATGCCGCTGAACAGGTGAAGGATGTCGACGCGCATTTGACGCATGCCGAGGCCCGTCCCGTGGCCTGGCTATTGGATAACGCCGACGTGGATGGGCGCTGGTGCCTTGTGCACGCTACTCACATGGACGCTGGCGAAGTCAGTGGTCTCGCCCGGTCGGGCGCCGTGGCCGGGTTGTGCCCATCCACCGAGGCCAACCTGGGTGACGGCCTGTTTCCATTACCCGACTACCTGGCCGCCGGTGGCGCATGGGGTGTCGGATCGGATAGCCATGTGTCTGTCAGCCCGTTAGAAGAACTCCGCTGGCTTGAATACGGCCAGCGTCTGATCAGCCAAACCCGTAACGTCGCCGCCCCTGGCGCAGGCGGGTCCACGGGCGCGCGGCTATTTGCCGATGCGCTGGCGGGTGGCGCCGAGGCGCTTGGTCGGCCCATTGGCGCCATCGCGGCAGGGAAACGCGCTGATCTCGTGGTCCTGGATTCGGATCATCCGCAGCTCTTTGGCCGAAGCGGCGACACACTGGTCGATGCATTGATTTTTAGCGGCAATGTCAATCCCGTCCGACATGTCCTCTGCGGCGGGCGCTGGGTGATTCGTGGTGGTCGGCACAGGGCTGAAGACCGGATCGCCGCCACTTACCGAACCGCCATGTCCCGCCTCATGGCCGCGTACTTGTAAGGTCAAAGCCTCATCCTTAAGGTGTGGCGCTCACGGAGACGGGATGCCCCATGGACACAACCATTGCCCCGCGCACACCCAAACAGGAACGCTCCGCCCAATTGTCCATGGCTTTCTCGTGTATTGGGCATACCTACGCGCACCTGTTCGCTCCGATCTTCTTCACCCTCGTGCCGCTGGCGCTGGAGGACGAATACGGCCTGAGCCACGGGGAGACGGTGGCATTGATCTTTGTAGGTAATTTGTTATTTGGTTTTGCTGCGCCGCTAGCTGGCTGGCTGGCTGACCGGTGGACGGCGACCGGCATGATGGCTATCTTTTATGTCGGTACGGGTGCAGCCATGATCATGTGCGGCATGGCAGAAAGCCCGATGGCACTTGGTTTCTGGCTCGCGATAACTGGGTTGTTCGCCTCGATCTATCATCCGGTGGGGATAGCCTGGCTTGTTCGGGAATCGGTGAACACTGGCACCGTTCTGGGCGTCAACGGCATCTTTGGATCCCTAGGAACAGCGGTAGCCGCGGTAATGGCTGGCTGGCTCGTGTACCTCTATGGCTGGCGTTCGGCCTATATTCTTCCCGGCATCGTTGTGATCTTGACCGGGGTGGTGTTCACGGCCTTACTGGTCAGGGGCGTGATCATTGAAAGCAAGACCGATCGTAAGCCCCCACCGCCGCCATCGACGCGGGGTGAGACTATGCAGGTATACACGATCCTCGTGGTGACGCTAGCCTGCGGCGGGCTCATCTACAACACCACTAACCCGGCGTTGCCCAAGGCGTTCGCGTTAGATTTTGGCACCGATGGGGACGGGGTGCTCATGGTTTCATACCTCATCGGCTTAGTTTACACCTGCGCCACGATCCTGCAGATCATTGGCGGGCGCTGCGCGGATAAATTCTCAGCACGGCGCGTATACCTCATCGGGTATTTGCTGCAAGTGCCTATACTTATGGGCTTCGGCCTGTTTGACGGGCCGACGATCGTCTTGATCGCCATCGTTATGATCGGTCTCAACACTGCCACCCAACCGGCCGAGAACATCCTCATCGCGCGCTACACGCCCTTCAGCCGGCGCGGCCTGATCTTTGGGTTGAAGTTTGTCGTTGCTATCGGCATCTCCAGCCTGGGTGTCCTGCTGGAGGGTTTTATGTTCGATCTCACGGGCGGCTTTTTCTGGCTGTTCCTGGTCCTGGGTGGGCTCGCTGCCATCGGCACCGTGGCAGCATTGTTGCTACC
>MDTG01101210.1_pt1:0-7500 | contig 20496 bp, 18 predicted proteins | sample 811421 | NCBI WGS metagenome assembly MDTG01 (sample SAMN05326645, study PRJNA326480) | marine metagenome | isolation source: seawater | place: Pacific Ocean: South East | collected 2011
CGTCTCGCGCCGTCGCTCGCGCAGACTCCGTCGCTCGCGCACCCGCTCCCGACGCCAGCGCCGAGCTCTCCTCAGCGCGCCGACGCCCCCCAGTACCCCGCCCGCGGCACCGCCCGCACCAGCTCCACCGCCGGCGCCTCCACGTCCACGCGCAGCACCTTCCCCGTGCACGTCAGCCCGTAGAGCGTGTCCCCCTGCGGCGCGAGCCCGTAGATGCACCGCTCACTCAGCCGTCCGAGCAGCCGCGCCTCGCCGCGCACCAGGCTCACCTCCACCAGCGCGTCCGGCTCGAGCCGCGCCGCCTCGAGCCGCCGCACGGTCACGAAGAGCCGCCCCTCGAAGAAGGCCACGTCCCCGCTCGAGCGCCACCCGTCCGGCAACACGCCGACGGTCTCGACCGCGCCGCTCGCCTCCATCCGATAGAGCGCCCGCAGCCCCGAGGCGTAGAGCGATCCGTCCGGGCCCACGTCGAGGCCCGAGAGGCGCTCCCCCGCCGGCGCCTCGGCCACCACCTCGCGCGCGTTCGTCCTCGGGTCGATCTCGAAGAGCTGCCGCCCGTCGACCGCGTAGAGCGTGCGGTCCGGGTGGAGCGCCAGGTCCTCGAGCTCGAGCCCCGTCACCGCCCCCACCGTGCGCGTCTCCCCGCTCGGCAGGTCGAGCTCGTAGACCCACTGCCCCTGCGACGCCAGCGCCGTCGTGACGCAGCCCCGCGCCGGGTCGCAGCGGCGGCTCACCGGGCAGGCCGCGTCGTCCGGCTCCGCCGTGCAGCTCATCGTGGCCTCGTCGCAGCCGTCGATCGTGCACGCCACGCCGTCGCCCCCGCAGGGCCGCTCCCCGGGCACGCAGCCGCGGAGCGTGCAGCGCTCGACGCCGTTGCACCAGAGGCCGTCCTCGCAGAGGTCGTTCCGCGTCTCCCGCTCGCAGACGCCGCGCCGGCAGCGGTCCCGCGTGCAGGGCACGCCGTCGTCGCAGTCGCGGTCCCGCAGGCACTCGGGCCCCACCGCCGCGTCGACCTCGGGCCCGGCGTCCCGCCCCGGCCCCTCGGGCACGCCGAGCCCCGTGCGCGATCCGCACGCTGCCGCGAGCGCGAAGAGGAGGGCCGTCAGCGCGCCGGCAAGCGAGGACGGGGAGGGCATCGTCGGCCGAAGGTAGCGTCAGCGCGCGCGGTCGACGAGCCGCCGCGCGCCTCGCCGTGAGCGAGGGGGAAGGGCCAGGCGCCCGCCGCTGCCTGGCTCGGCCGCGCACGCGGAGCTGGAGGCCGTCAGAAGGACGCCTGCCGCGGCGCCCGCGGGAAGGGGATCACGTCGCGGATGTTGTCGATGCCCGTCGCGTACTGGATGGCGCGCTCGAAGCCGAGCCCGAAGCCCGCGTGCGGCACCGTCCCGTAGCGGCGCAGATCCCGGTACCAGCCGTACTCCTCGACCGGCAGCCCCGACGCCGCCAGCCGCGCGTCGAGGACCTCGAGTCGCTCTTCGCGCTGGCTCCCCCCGATGATCTCGCCGATGCCCGGCGCGAGCACGTCCATGGCCGCGACCGTCTTCCCGTCGTCGTTCAGGCGCATGTAGAACGCCTTGATCTCCTTCGGGTAGTTCACGACCGCCAGCGGCCCGCCGACCACCTTCTCCGAGAGGTAGCGCTCGTGCTCGGACTGGAGGTCCGCGCCCCACTCGGGCCGGAACTCGAAGGTCTCGCCGCTCTTCTCGAGCCGCTCGATGGCCTCGCCGTAGTCCATGCGCGCGAAGTCGCTGGCGACCATCTTCTCGAGGCGCGTGACGCACTCCTTGTCGACGAACTTCGCAAAGAAGCGCATGTCGTCCGCGCGCTCCTCGAGGAGGGCCGAGAAGATGTGCTTGAGGAAGTCCTCGGCGAGCTGCACGTCGTCGTCGAGGTCCGCGAAGGCGATCTCCGGCTCGATCATCCAGAACTCGGCGAGGTGCCGGCGCGTGTTCGAGTTCTCGGCGCGGAAGGTCGGCCCGAAGGTGTAGACGCGGCTGAGCGCGCAGCAGTAGGCCTCGACGTTGAGCTGGCCGGAGACCGTGAGGAAGGCCTCCTTGCCGAAGAAGTCCTGCGAGAAGTCGACCTGCCCGTCGTCCGTGCGCGGGAGGTTCATCAGGTCGAGGGTGGAGACGCGGAAGAGCTCGCCGGCGCCCTCCGCGTCCGAGGCCGTGATGATGGGCGTGTGGACCCAGTAGAAGCCGCGCTCGTGGAAGAAGCGGTGGATGGCCTGGGCGAGCGTGTGGCGGACGCGCGCGACCGCGCCGATGAGGTTCGTGCGCGGGCGGAGGTGGGCGACCTCGCGGAGGAACTCCATCGAGTGGCGCTTCGGCTGCATCGGGTAGGACTCCGGGTCCTCGACGTCGCCGACGAGCTCGATGCGCTGGGCCTGGATCTCGAGGGACTGGCCCTTGCCCTTCGACTCGGCGACCGTGCCCGTGGCGCGGATGGCGCAGCCCGTGGAGAGGTGGAGGACCGTGTCCTCGTAGCCCTCCATGTCGCTCGGCGCGACCAGCTGGATCGGGTCGAAGCAGGAGCCGTCGTGGACGTGGACGAAGGAGAGGCCGGCCTTCGAGTCGCGGCGCGTGCGCACCCAGCCCTGGACCGTGACTTCGTGGCCGGCGGGGACGTCCCCGCGGAGCACCTCGACGATGCGATGAGTCGCCATGGGGGCGGGGTTAGCACGCCTTCCCCGAGGCGCGAAGCCCGCGCGTGCCCGCGCCGCCCCCAGGCCCCCGATCCCCCGCCCGCAGCGGCCGATCCGGCGATCGTGCACCTCGCCCTTGACAGCCCCCGGCCACCGATTCATGTTCCGCAACCCATTCCGGAATAGCTCAGTTGGTAGAGCGGTCGGCTGTTAACCGATTGGTCGCTGGTTCGAGTCCAGCTTCCGGAGCTTCATAAGGCCCAGGCTAGTCAGCCTGGGCCTTTCTCTTAACAAGACCCTCGTCGGCTTCGCCGGCGGGGGTCTTGTCGTATCTGCCGTCGTGGTGCGGGTTTGCGGACGGTGGCCCCTCGCCGGGGGTGCTCTCTGGTCGGGCGGCGCCAGAGCACCTCGCCTCGTCGCCGGACCCAGACCGGTGCTCTCTGACTGCTCTTGGGGCTCAGAGACGCCTCCAGACGCCGAAAAGCCGGTTCACACCAGAGAGCGGATGGTTCACGGCTCCAGAGTGGGACAACGACTGGGCTTTTTCGTCTCCGCGGTTCACCGCACGAGGCGGCGGATCGCGACAACATCTCGCGAAGACTGCGGCGCTTGTTCCCGCCGGAACACGCTCCCTATTCGGCAGATGCCTTCTTCGCGCGGTGCTCTGCTCGCTGAAGGGCGGTGGCTGTGGCCGCGCTCGCTTCCGCGACGGCGACAAGCTCGGGGGGATCCAGGAGCTCTCGGTCGGGAACAGCTCGCTCTCGTCGAATCGCACGGATCTCTACGCCTTCGGCATCATCTTCTACGAATCGCCCGCCGGAAAGGTCCCCTTCGGCGGCGAATCCTACGGGGCCATCGCCATCGAGATCGGGACGACCACCCCGATCCCCACCGTCGCCTCGCACACAACGTCGGGCGTCAAGCGCGTCTCGTGGTCGTCGTCAGCTAACGCCAGCGCCCATGAGCCGCGGGCAGTCGCCGGAGAGTGATGGCAGGCTTCGCACGAGCCACTGACCGGCGGGCCCGGGTGGGGAGCCCCGCCGAGTGATCACGTAGAGGGGCACGAGCAGTGGCTCGGCCCCCCACTCGTCGAGAGTGAGCCTGACGAGGCGGCGGCGCTCGAGATCCTCCTGGACCATGTCGATCGGCAAGTTCCCCCAACCGAGTCCGGCGCGGACGAGCTCGAGCTTGGTCGACGCGTCGGCGACGAGCCACGTTGCATCGGAGACGACACCGTGGTTGTCGGCTGCCGTCGCCACGCGTTGGCTGATCACGATCTGCACATGACTCCGCGCGTCAGCGTGCGAGATCGACCGGCCAATGGTTGCAAGTGGATGCTCGGGTGCCGCCACGGGCACCATCGCGACGTGGGCTAGGAAGCGCCGTTCGAGCCCAGCCGCGTCAGATCCCACAGGCCCTGAGATGCCGATCTGGCAACTTCGATCGAGTACCACCGCGGCGACGTCGTCCAGGACCTCGGTCTGGACTCGCAGCGAGACGGTTGGGTACTGGTCCCGTAGTGCTTTCGCCGAGGCGATCAGCAGCCCCGATGGGCAGATCGTGTCCACGGCGAGGCGCAGCTGAAGCTCCAGACCCTGGCCGACGTTCGCGGCACGCGCGCCAAGGACGGATACATCGTCGAGGACCTTCCGCGCGTCGGAGAGCAAGGTTCTGCCCACCTCGGTCAGCGCCGGCCGGTGGCCAGAGCGATCGAAGAGTTGCAGACCCAGAAGGCTCTCCAAGTTGGCGACGCCCGAGCTCACCGCAGACTGGGCGCGATGCAGTTGACGGCCCGCCGCTGAGAAGCTCCCCTGCTCGGCCACAGAGATGAACAGCCGGAGCTGATCGAGGGTCACGCTGTCGAGGCTGGCGCGCATCTATCTCCTTTTACGGAAGTGTCTATCCAAAGTTTATCGGTTTTCAAGATAACAGAGGGCGTCTATTCTTCACAAGTCTGATGCCGCTGCGGCGCTCGCCGCGTCGGCGTCATCGCCTCGCCCACGAGGATCAATCACGCCCGACCAACTGCAAACGAAGGAGACAGAGATGACCAAAGACAACACCCTACTCGTGACCGGGGCCTCCGGACAGCTCGGACGTCGCGTTGTCGAGCTGCTCCTGGAGGCTGGCACCCACAAGGTTATCGCGGCGACCCGCAGCCCTGACAAGCTCGCCGACCTCGCTGAGCGCGGTGTCGAAGTCCGCAAGGCCGACTTCGACCAGGCCCCCGGGGATCTCGCCGAAGCGTTCGCTGGAGCGCAGCGGATCCTGCTCGTGAGTACAGACGCCGTCGGGCGCCCGGGGCATCGATATGCGCAACACCAGCGGGCCATTGACGCTGCCGGCCGAGCCGGCGTGAGTCACCTCGTCTACACCTCGCTGACGCACCCGGTTAGAGATTCTCCGGTGCTGATTGCGCCCGACCATGTGCAGACCGAAGAGGCTCTCGAGGTGAGCGGTCTGGGCTACACCGCGCTTCGCAACAACCTCTACGCAGACATCCTCCTGATGAGCCTGCCGGGCGCTATCGCCTCAGGGAGCCTCTTCGCTGCAGCCGAAGATGGCGGAGCGGCGTACGTGACCCGTGAAGACTGCGCACGTGCGGCGGCCGCGACCCTCGCGTCCGACTTTGATGGCAAGCGTCAGATTGAGATCACCGGCCCCGACGTCGTGACCTACGGGGAGCTGGCTTCGATCGCTAGCGAGCTCACGGGGAAAGAGGTCGCATACATCCCCGTCGATGAGGAGTCCCTGGTGGCTGGGATGACCGCGCATGGCCTGCCCGAGCCCTTGGCGCGGCTGATGGCCTCCTTCGACACCGGGATCAAGCGGGGGCTGTTCGGACCTGCGACAGGTGCGGTCGAGGAGCTGACCGGGCGGCCGCCGACAAGTGTCAGGGCCTTCTTGGAGGCGAACAAGGCGGCGCTGTCGCCGGCCTGACGCTCCCTACCTACGACGATAATCGTTGAGCCGAGGTCACCAGTGCTCTCCGTGCTGGAGCCCGACTGGCTTCTTCCCCTCCATCACCTCGGAGACCGGTTTGGAGATCGGCCTATTCACATTCGCCGAGTGCGGCGAGAGCGTCCTTCGAAAGGCCGCTGTCTCGCCCTCCCTGCGGCTGCGCAACCTCGTCGAAGAGATCACCCTCGCGGATCAAGTCGGACTCGACTGGTTCGGTGTCGGTGAGCATCATCGCGCAGACTACGCTGTCTCCTCTCCTGCGATGGCCCTGGCCGCTGCAGCGACGCAGACAGATCAAATTCGCCTGTCCAGCGCAGTTACGATCCTCGGATCGTCAAGTCCCGTACGGGTGTTTCAGGACTTTGCAATGCTCGACAATCTCAGCGTCGGGAGGGCTGAGGTCATGGTTGGAAGGGGCGCCTTCGTAGAGTCGTTCCCGCTGGTCGGGCTGGAGATGAGTGACTACGAGTCGCTCTTCTCGGAGAAGCTCGAGCTGCTGATGGAGCTCAATAGACCCGAGCTGCTCGCGTGGCCTGGTGGACGGCACACTCCACCCATTCAGGGGTGTCGGGCATTTCCGCGTCCCGTCCAAAGGGAGCTGCCGGTCTGGATAGGTTCAGGCGGCACACCTAGCTCGGTGATGCGAGCCGCCAAGCTTGGTCTACCACTCGCGATCGGGATCATCGGTGGCGATACCGGGCGCTTTCAGCCCCTCTTCCAAGCCTACAGGCATGGATGGAACGAAGCTGGGCACGACCCATCGTCCTTTCAAGTCGCGATGACGGTCCACGGGTTCGTCGCCGCGACAGATCAACGGGCTGCCGACATCTACAGTGGGCCACACAACGAGGTGATGACCCGTCTTGGCGCCGAGCGCGGCTGGCCTCCGGCGACGCGACAGGGGTTTGACGCCCAGACTGGCCCGACCGGCGCTTTCTTCGTAGGTAGCCCGAACGCGCTCGTAGAAAAGATCCTCGCACATCGTGAGAACTTTGGGATCACCCGCATCGCCCTGCAGATGGGGGTGGGAATCATTGAGCATCGCGACATGCTCGATGCTATCGAGCTGCTAGGGACGAAGGTAGCACCGGAGGTGCGGCGCCATGCGGAACGATGATGAGCGGAGCCCGACGGAGCATGACGACCAACTGACCCGCCGGGAGTTCTCCATCGCACTCGGCGCCGCGGCTGCAAGCGCGGCGTTAGCTGGACTTACTGGCTGCGAATCGAGACAAGGAGGCGACATGAGACCCGAGACGAAAGCGAGCAGCCTCGTCCCGACCCTCTTCATCCCACACGGTGGCGGTCCGTGTTTCTTTATGGACTGGACGATGGGGCCGGCGGACACCTGGGCTCGAATGGCCCAGTGGTTACGGGAGCTTGGACGAGAGTTCGAGCACGTCAAAGCGATCGTTGTGATTTCCGCCCATTGGGAGGAGCCGAGTGTAACGATCCAGACGAGGGCGCAACCCGATCTGCTCTTCGACTACTACGGCTTCCCGCCCCACACGTATGAGCTGCAATGGCCAGCGCCGGGTTCTCCCACGCTCGCTCGCCGGATCGCCGAGCTGCTCGCCGGCCGGGGCGTCGCCACCGCCGAGGCGCCGACCCGGGGCTTCGACCACGGCGTCTTCGTCCCTCTCAAGGTCGCATTCCCCGATGCGCAAATCCCCACCCTGCAGATCTCACTCAAGAAGGGGCTCGACCCGCAATTTCACTTGGAGCTCGGTGAGGCTCTCGCTCCACTGCGCCACGAGGGGGTGCTCATCGTGGGCAGTGGCATGAGCTTCCACAACATGCGGGCCATGATGGCCGGGGGAGGACGGGCCTCCGCGGCGCGCGAGTTCGACGAGCGCCTGACGTCCGTCTGCTGTGACGCCCCAGACGCATGTCGAGGG
>MDTG01336448.1_pt1 | contig 20496 bp, 39 predicted proteins | sample 811421 | NCBI WGS metagenome assembly MDTG01 (sample SAMN05326645, study PRJNA326480) | marine metagenome | isolation source: seawater | place: Pacific Ocean: South East | collected 2011
CTGTGAAAAAGCTAATCCTAAACATTATAATAAAATGAGACCAACACCACTAGGAAAGAAGTCGTATGAAGAATACGAAAAAGAATTAAAAGAATTTAACTTGAGTTCACAAAGAGTTGAATTAGGTATTATTGATGACTTAAAAAAAGATGTAGAAAACGCAAAGAAAAAAGTAGAAAGTGCAGAAAGATTACATAAAGCAGCAGATGTAGATAACGCTAATTTTGAAGATTTGAAAGATAAAGCAGATAAGGCGTTAGAAAGTGCAGGGGTGGTAGCTAAACTTGTTGTAGATTTTGTGAAGCGGGGTAAAAGCCGAATTAAAGAAGCGAACGCTGACTTATCTAAAAGCAAAAAAACAGCTTCAACAATAGAGCAGCAATTAAAAGAATTAGGATTAGATAAAAAAGTAATTTCTTCTGAACTTAGTCAAATAGATAAATTAAACTCTACACTAAAAACATTAGATTTTGCTTTTTTAAGTAAAGATTTGCCATAATAAAATAACATGAAAGAAACTAAAATAGTAGAATTAGTAATAGCAGATGATAGTCAAGAACTAGCTATTGATGCTATTAGCTTAGTCAATTCTCCTGCAATAGAGCAAGACTTTGTATTCTTTGGTAAAGAGAAAAACAACTTGACCTTCGCTAAAGTAGATGAAGAAAAGCGTATGTTAGTTAGTCCTGCTTTAATACCTAACAAGCAGATATTTAGATATGATCCTAATACTGATTCTGAGTATTATGTATATTTCAGTCCTGATACAGTTAGAAAAGCTAGTGAGTTATATTTAAAACATAACAACCATCATAAAGCAACTTACGAACATAAAGATAGAGTATCAGGAGTTCTAACAGTTGAATCGTGGATTAAGGAAGGGGATAATGATAAGTCAAAAATGTTTGGCTACGACTTGCCTAATGGCACTTGGTTCGTTAAAATGAAGATTGAGAATGATGACTTATGGAATAAGATAAAAGAAGGAGAGCTTAAAGGATTATCAATTGAGGGGTATTTTGCTAATAAATTTGAACAAATGCAAAAGAAAGAATTTACAACAGAAGAAGTAAGAACTGCATTAAAAGAATTGTTAAGTAAAAAAAAAAGCATAAAAGTTGAGTTAAGTGTTTTTTCTAAGAATTTAGCAGGGTTAAAACAAGTCATAGCAGACACAAAAAATATTACCCTAATGGCTAATTTGACTTTTGAGCAAATGGAAAATTATGCTAGGGAGTATGGCTCAATAATACAAGGCATAAGAAAACAGAAAAAAGAAATACAAAATTGGTTCAAAGGAAGTAGAGGTTTTTTAGAGAAAGTAGAAACTCAAGTAAAAGAATTAGGAGTAAATGCTAACGATATACCTGACTACAAAGAATATAAATCTTTATTTCAAGAATTAGAAAAGTATGAAGATGAAGTATTTGCGAACATAAAAAGAGCTGAAAACATAAAAAAGAAATTTTAATAATATGAAACCAACAACAGAACAAATACTAAGTGCTTTAAATAAGCTAGTAAAAGAAAATCAGAAAACTGAACTAAAAGCAGAAAAGGTTGAGTTGGGTGCTATTGATGATTTAGAAAAAGGAATACAAAAAGCAATAACATTTTCTACAAAAGCACACGACATAATGGAGAAAGCTGCTAAAAGTGCAGATGCACAAGCAGATAAATTTATTAAAGAGTCAAGAGCAATGCAAAAACTAAAATCAGATGTAGAAAAACAGGCGAAAGAATTAGGTTTAGATTTGCCAAAAAATATTAAAGGATTAATGGACAATTTAGATGCTAATTTTGAATCTATTATTAAACTTAGAAAATCTATAATGAATTTAAAATAATCTAAAAATCAAATAAATAAATAACTATTCTATTATATTAAAAAAGAAACTATGGATTTAAAAGAACAAATATTAGTAGCACTTGGCTTAAACAAAGCCGAAGATGAAATTAAATTAGCTTGGCAAGCAAAGTCAGAAGATGGCACAATCTTTGTTTCTACTGCTGAAGAATTAGAATCAGGAGTGGACATATCAGTCCTTACTGAAGATGGTACAACAATACCTTTACCTATTGGCACTTATAAGACTGCTGAGGGCGTTTCTTTCAGAGTTGAAGAAGAAGGCGTGGTATCTGAAGTTATGAAGTCAGAAACAGAAGAAGAAGTTGAAGCATCTGAAGAAGTTGAAGAAATGGGAGAAGATAGAGGAGAAGATGATGATGAAGTAGCTGCTGATGATTGGGCGGGTATGGAGAAGCGTGTAAAAAATCTCGAAGATGCGGTTAGTGATCTTAAAAAACAAATAGGAGAAACAGGAGATGTAGAAGAAATGGCTGAAGAAGTAACTGAGCCATCTAAAAATCCTAAAACTATAACTACTAAAGAAGTAGTAGAATTTTCAGCAGAAGAAGAACTAGAAAAGCTTAAAGCTGAGAATGAAAAACTTAAAACGGAATTAGCAGAAAGTCCTGCTGATGCTCCGATTAATACAAACAAATTTAGTTCAGAAAGACCAACTCCTACTGCACAGGATTTTAGAAGAATGACAAGTCAGGAGAAGTTCTTATACAATTTAAATAAATAATAATAACAAATAAATAAAAAAAAATGGCGTTTACTACAACATCAAACTTTGCAGGGAAAGCCGCTGGTTTCTACATCAGTGCTGCATTAAAAGCTTCAAACTCGTTAGATTATCTAACAATGATAGAGAATATCAAATTTAAAAGCAACATACAAAAAATGGCAGGCTCTGGAGTAGTTGCAGATGCAACTTGTGACTTTACAGGAGCAGGTACTTTAGCACTTACTGAAAAAGTATTAGAACCTAAAAATTTACAAATCAACTTAGACCTTTGCAAGTCTACTTTACTAGATTCTTGGGAAGCTTTACAAATGAGAGCAGGTGCAGGCGCACCTCCACCAGCTTCTTTTGATGACTATGTTATCTCTTATATGGGGGAGATTATTGCAGAAGCAACTGAAAATTCAATATGGGATGGAACTGCTGTTGCAGGGAAATTCAATGGATTTAATGGTGCTGTAACTGGTTTATTATTACCAGCAGTTGATGCAACAGTTGTTCAAGATGCAGCAACAGGGGCTTATGTACCAGGTAACATTATTGTAAACTTACAAGGAGCAGTTCAAGCTATACCAGCTAATGTATTAGGTAAAGAAGATTTACATATATACATGAACCAAACAACTTACCAAGCATATATTTCAGCAGTATCTACTTTAGGCTATGTTAATGCTTACAACATGAATGGAGACTATAAGCCAATGTTTGAAGGCTACAAAATCGCTGTTTGTAACGGAATGACTACAAACGAAATTGTAATAGCTCAGAAGTCAAACTTGTTCTTTGGAACTGACTTGTTATCAGATGCGACTAGAATTACTTTGATGGACATGGCTGCTTTAGATGGATCAGACAACATGAGATTAGTTGCTCGTTATTCAGCAGGTGTTCAGTCAGGTATTGGAGCTGACATCGTAAGACAATCGTAATAACACAAAGTAGGGGGCGTAAAAACCCCCTCTTTTTAACCTTTAAAACAATAAACAATGGCGTGTACTAGCTTAACAAAAGGGAGAGGATTAGATTGTAATAGAATAAGTGGTGGTATTAAATACATCTACTTTGGCGTTCTTGACCAATTTGGCACTCCTATTGAAACAACAGGACTTCCTGTAACTTCAGGAGAAATAACAGATATTGAAATGGGTGCTAATGTTCTTTACAGATACACTATGCCAATTGGAGTAGCTTCAGCAACTGATACTATCGTAGGTAGTCGTGAGAACGGAACTATTTATTATACTCCAACTGTTCAGGTGTTGTTTAACAGATTATCTAAAGAAGACCAAAATGAGATTAAACTTTTAGGTGCAACTAAAGTAGTTGTATTCTGTCAGTTAAATCAACAACTAGCAAACGGACATGATGTAATAATCGGAATGGGAGTTAGAAACGGAATGGAACTTAACGCAGGTACTATTGATACTGGTGCTGCTTGGGGAGATAAAAATGGTTATACCCTAACATTTGATGGAATGGAGCAAGACCCTTTCCCAATGGTTGCGGATTATACAACAGTACCATTTGACAATGCAGGATTCACAATGGGTACTATCGTAACATCTTAATTAGTAGTTTTCATATATATTTCTGAGAGGAGAGTGGTTTTGCCACTCTTTTCTTTTATATACCAAATAAATAATGACTTTTTCTATTATATAATGTATGATACAAGCAATAACAGAAACTGACTTTACTTTTTATATTCAAACCGAAGATAATAGGATCAACACTTCAGTTTCTTCAAGTCATATAAGACATTTGCTAAAGTTTACTAATGACATGGATAAGTCAATTCATTATGTGTATGGAACAGCAGAAGTTATTAAAAACAGATACACTAAATTTGAAGTAGATTATGATGCTGCTGCAACTGCTGATTTATATGCAGGCTCAGTAGACTTATCTCCATCAGGATATTGGAAGTATGAAGCTTATGAAGTAAGTTGGGTAGGTGCTGTAACAATATCTTTAGGTAATGCCCCTGCAACCGAGAATGATGTTTTAAGCCCTCCTGCTGCAACTAAAGGCATAGTGCAAGGGTTAGTAACCAAAGGCAAGATGTATGTAGCAGACAAGGCAGGAACGGCACAAGTACAATACACACAAAGGCAAGAGCCTAGTGGAACAAATTATATATATTACGGACAATAAATAAAAAAAAATGGCAATAGAAAATGTACAACAACTCTTAACAGAGCAATTAGGTAAAAACGGAGGTACTGAAATCTTTACAACAGCAGCACAAACTAGCAAGGACTGGTACTGTGTTTACTTCCCTGTTGAAAGTGTAGTAGCTTCAATTACAGTAGCAGATGCAACTGGAGAAGCAGCTCTAGTAACGACTTTAGCGGCAGGAACGACCTTGTTCATGAATGTGACTGCAATTACCCTTACAAGTGGTATTGGAATAGGTTATCATGAAGGTCCTACTACATAGGATATGTTAGCACTTAAATTAGGCATAAGTTTAAATAGCATCAAAGCAGGTGGTGGTGGGGGTGGAGACCCTATCGGAACTATGATTGCTGATTTTCAGTCAAGAGTTACAACTGATGGAGGTACTAACGAGGGGACAGCTTGTTTAACGACAATATTAACAGACTTAAATGATTTATCATGACTTTATTAACTGATGCTAAAATAATCACTACTGGTAATTCTTCCAAGGCAGGTACTCTTTATAGTATAGTGCCTGATAGTGGCTTAGCAGATTTAGATATTACAAGGGCTACAACTGCTACAAGAATTAATGTAGATGGAGAAATAGAGTCTGTCGCAGTAAATGAACCTCAATTAGATTACTCATTAGACAGTTGCCCTAGTTTACTTATTGAGCCAGAGAGAACAAATCTTTATATTTATAGCAATGATTACACTACGAATCAAACTGGTGCTAATGTAGTAGTTACTGCTAATGCTGCAACATCGCCTGATGGAACTACTAACGCTACTAAATTCGCAGCTTCTTCAGGAGGTTATAGACTAACTTGGGGTACTTTTTTTAGTGTTTCTTCAGCAAATAACGGCTTTTATACCTGTTCATTTTACGCAAAAAACATAAATGCTACTGAAATGAAAGTAGGTATTTTTGATGGTTCAACTTTTGCAAACATAGTTACTCCTTTTTCTTATATTTCACAAGTAAACACTTCTACATGGACTAGAGTTTCTTTTGCTTTTAGAGTTCTTTCAGGCACAACTTTAGTAGGGGTTGAGGTAGTTGGGTCAGGTTCTTTAGGTGATTTTTTATTATTTGGGCATCAAATTGAAGCAGGTGAATGGCCACAGGAAACATCTTATATTCCAACAACAAGCGGAGCTGTTACTAGAAACAAGACATATTTCTCTAAAAGTGGAATATCAAGTCTTACAAACAACTCAGAGGGTGTTTTATATTTAGAGTTCGCTTTTTTAAATGTTATAAATGGTGACCAACAAATCATGAGCATAGGAGAAAATTCTGGTGCATCTGTAAACATAGGAAGATGGGGTAATGGATATTTGGGGACGGCTACAATGGGTGGCACTAACCTTACCTTTACGCTTAATTTTCTTTCCCCTATTCCTGATTTGCTCTTCCATAAACAAGCAATAAAATATAAAAGCGGAGATACTGCGATATGGTGGGGGGGTGTTGAATATGTTACAAGTACAACAACAGCAACTCCTGCAAACCCACTAGATAAAATCTCAAGCACTTATAATGGACTTACAAACTTTTGGGGTTTTGAAGGTAGAATTAAGTCTATTGTGTACTATGATCAAGCTTTAACAGATGCTCAACTATTAGCTTTAACAACTTAATATGAATATATACAAATTACAATACGATAACAAAGCACAAGCAGATGCTGACTTTTTAGATAAAGGAGTTACTCACAATATTGAAGTTGAGGGTCAGCAATACCTATCAAATTCTAGTGCAACTCAAGCAGTAGTAGACTTAGGAAAGATAGTAAAAACTAAAGGTACTTACAGTCCTGATGGTCATGTAATAACACCCCCTGTGTTTTTTGATGGCGTATTTTATGATATAATGACTACTGAACATATAGACTTTGGAACTCATGCTTTAACACCTACTAATTGTGTTCATGGCTTTGCAGGTTACAGTATAGATGCAAATGGAGATAATGTAGAACCACAACAATAATTATGAAAGATAACATCATTAATATCAATCTTGAAACTAGCACATCTCCGACAGTAACAGAGGTAAGGGGTAAAGATTGGATAGAGTATGGAACTGAAGATTGGAGAAACTTATACCCGCAGTTTATTATAGACTTATACTACTCAAGCTCAATAACGGCTGCGATAGTAAATGCAACTGCTGAAATGATTGCAGGGGAGAATCTTATAATAGAAGATGAAGAAGATAGAAATGAAGAAGCAAGAATAAGACTTCAGCACTTTATGAATAGAGCTAATGGTAATGAGAGCTTACACGAAGTGATTAAGAAGTTAGCTTTTGACTTTAAGCTTCAGGGTGCTTTTGCTTTAAATATTGTTTGGTCTAAAGACAGAACACAAATTGCAGAGATATACCATGTAGATGTTTCTAAGGTTAGATGTGCCAGACCTGATGAACTTGGCAAGACTAAAGGTTATTACATCTCAGCAGACTGGTCAAATACTAGACAGAATAAACCTTACTATGTTCCTGCTTTTAATACTAATGACAGAACTTGTGCAAATCAGATAATGTATTCAGGTCTTTACAGTCCTAATATGAACTCTTACTATACACCTGACTGGGTTTCTTGCTCAAATTGGAGTCTTATAGATGGTCGTATCTCAGAGTACCATCTTAATAATATCAGCTCAGGATTCTCAGGCAGCTTTATGATTAATTTTTCTAACGGAATACCAACACAAGAGGAGAGGTTTCAAATAGAGCAAAGTATAACAGAAAAGTTTACTGGACAAAATAATGCAGGAAAGTTTGTATTGACTTTCTCAGATGATAAGACTAGAACACCTGAAGTAACTGCAATAAGTCCTGCTGATTTAGATAAGCAATATATTGCCTTGCAAGAACTCCTAACTTCTAACATACTTTCAGGGCATAGAGTTACATCTCCTATGCTAATGGGTATTAAGAACGACACAGGGCTTGGTTCTAATGTAGATGAACTTAACTCAGCAGCGAACTTTTATTTAAACACAGTTGTAAAGCCATTCCAAGATCATATAGTGAAACAGCTTAGAAAAATCTTCCAAGTTAATGATATGGACATGCCTGTAAACTTCGTACAGCTTAAACCAATTACTTTAGAGTTTACTTCTGAGGACTTGAAAGGAGTGATGACTGAAGAAGAAATAAGAGATGAATTAGGACTTGAACCTTTAGATGTAGAAATTAGAGAAGATTTTAGTAAAGTAGAAAAGACTGAGTTAGAATCTTTCATAGAAGAATTTGGAGAAGATATATCTGAAGAGTGGGAACTTGTAGAAGAAGAAATAGTAGATGGCGAACACCAAGACTTTGACTTTGAAGAAGTGTTAAATGATGCTGCTAGTGAAAGAATTGAGTTTGCTTCAACAGGAAGTGCTAAACCAGGCAGAAAATCTGAGCAAGATGGTGTTTCTAAAAAGACTTATGACTATTTTAGAGTGAGATATGTTTATGAAAATGATAATTTTTTAGTAAACAAATCAGGAACTAAGAGAGAATTTTGCAGACAAATGATGGGAGCTAAAAAGATGTACAGAAAAGAGGATATTTTAAATATGAGTAAGAAGAGAGTCAATCCTGGATTTGGACCTCACGGAGCAGATACTTATTCCATTTGGCTTTACAAAGGAGGTCCTCAATGTTTCCATTTTTGGACTAGAAGAATTTTTAAGACAGTAATAGGAGAGTCAAGAACAACTAAGATAGAAGATGCTGATTTAATTGGATATACTAAAGCAAAATCAGAGGGCTTTACAGCTAAAAAGAATGACAAATTAGTAGCAACACCTCCAAGAAGAATGAAGAATCACGGATATTTAAACCCAAGATAATTATGAGCTATGTACTTTTCATATCAGAACAGAAGTTAAAGGATTCAACTGCAATCAATTTAAATGTTGATGTAAATTTACTCTTGCCTTATGTAAGACAGGCACAGAAGCTATATGTTGAAACTAAATTAGGAACTGATTTAACTGATAAATTAAAAGCAGAAATAACAGCAGGAACTTTAGCAGGAGCTTATAAGACTTTAGTAGATGACTACATAGGTGATATGCTTCCGAACTGGGCGTTTTATCATGCAGTACCTTTTTTAAGATTTAAGATTGAGAATGGAAATATTTATTCTAAGACTTCAGAAACAGGAACGGCATTAAGCACAGAAGAAGCTCAACATTTAAGAGAAGAAGTTAGAAATACAGCTGAGTATTATACGGAAAGAATGATTGACTATGTTACAAATAACACATCTAGCTTTCCTGAGTATAGCACGAATAGCGGAGCAGATGTATCTCCTGATAGAAATGCCTACTACAACGGAATGAACCTTGAAAGACCTAATCAACAAGGTACTAAACTTACATTAAGAAACTTTTTAAACGCTTCTGATTAATGAAGAAATATTATAAAACAAAATCTAAGAACATAAACAAACTTAAAACATATTTACAAGATGCCATTAAAGCAGATAACAAAAGAGGTAGGGGAAGTGCTAGGGGTAAACAGTGTAATCCTAAGCGTAACAACCTTCACTAATTTAGAACTAGCTCTAAAAATATTACTATTAGTTATTTCAATAGTCTATACTATTGACAAGTGGTGGTATCATAAAAAACAAAGGTAATGTCCAAAAAACGCAAGCTTAACAGTTCAAATCCAATCTATAAAAAAGCAAAAGAAAGTGATGTTAAAATGCGTAAAGAATTTATTAAAGAAGTTAAAGGATGTAAAATCTATAAAGCCTACTATCTCTAAACCCTCCAACATAAACCTATTAATTCTCAGAGATACTTTTAGTGATGAAAGTACAATAGGAGAGCTATTTTTAAATGGGGAAAGATTCTGTGATACATTAGAGCTGCCTTATAGAGATAATCAAAGGAGTATATCATGCATTCCAGTAGGAGAATACAAAGTAAGATTAAGGGTGGCAAGAGAATCAGCAACAAGAGACTATTTACATTTATTAGTTAAAGATGTAAAAGATAGATCACACATATTATTTCATAGGGGTAATACAGCTAAAGACACAAGGGGCTGCATCCTAGTAGGACAGGGAAGCCAACAAGATATTGTTCATAATTCAACTTTGGCAATGGATTTGCTTATGAAAGAGATAATAAATTTGGGAGGAGAAAATATTAATTTAATAATCAAAAATAAATAAAATGAAAAATTACATTGTTACACAATTACTTTCTTCAAAAAAAGTATGGTTAGGAATCAGCTCAATATTAGTTCCAATGATAGCCACTTGGCTTGGAGTTGATGAAGATGCAGTATCTAAAATTTGGTGGAGTTTAATCGCTATGTTAGGTGGACAATCATTAGCTGATTTTGGAAAGTCAAACAAATAGATATAGACTAAAGCCGCATGAGGTAGCGGCACTAAAAAAGATGCGAGAAGCTGACACTAGGAATATCCTAGTTGTTGGCGACTTGCATGAACCCTTTTGCCTAGAAGGGTATTTAGATTTTTGTATAGAACAATACGAAACTTGGAATTGCAATCAAGTAATATTTATAGGCGACATCTTAGATAACCACGCTTTTAGTTACCACGAACCTGATCCTGATGGAATGTCAGCAGGTCTAGAACTAGAAACCACAATAGAAAAAGTTGCTAAATGGTATGAAGCTTTCCCTGTTGCAGATGTTTGCATTGGTAATCATGACCGCTTAGCTTCTAGGAAAGCTTTTACTGGCGGTATTCCAAAGGCATGGATTAAGTCATATAACGAAGTCTTAGGCACTCCTAACTGGAACTGGGTTGAGTCAGTAGTATATGATGATGTCCTTTTTGAACATGGAGAGGGGGGTCAGGCACAAACAAAAGCAAAGAACAACCTAATGTCTAGCGTTTGCGGACATACTCACACAGAAGCATACTGTAAGTGGTTTGTAGGAAAAAAGTATAAAATCTATGCAATGCAAGTAGGTTGCGGAGTTGACTGCACTACTTATGCTGCTGCTTACGCTAAGAATTTTAAAAAACAAGCCATAGGCTGCTCCGTAGTGCTAAACAATGGTACACTGCCAATTAATCTTTTAATGCCCTTATAATGCAGCTAAACGACTCTACAAAGCTAACTCTGTTTTACTTTCTACTTATTATAATAGTTCTAGTAATCTCCCTTTAACCCCCTTCTTAACACTATAATTGTTAATAACTTTGTGAGTAGATTTGTGAATATCAATTTATTTTTATATCTTTGTGTCATGAAAAACATTAAAATTTACACAACCAACGGAAATACAATTTTATTAGACAATGTAAATTGGAATAAAATTAAAAAAGAAATATCTAAGAAAAATTATGATGGTTCTTATACTATGAATAATGGAGATATAATTATAATAATTTAAAAAAACTAAAATGGAACTATTTTTAAACACAACGGACTTAAATAATCCAAAAATTGAAATTACAATGTCTTTGCAACAATTATTTCAAGAAGCACAAAACAGATACCAAAATGGATATTCTGAAAGTAGATTAGTAGATTATGTATTTTTAAATGCTAAGAACAGAACACAAGCAACAAAAATACTAAATAAAATACTAAACAAGTAAAGATGAAAACTTATTTATGTAAAGAAGGAAGCAAGTCTTTTACTATGAAAGCAAAAAACAGAAATGAAGCAGAAGAATTTGCTCAAATGTATAATGCAGTAGTAATTAAAGAAATAAAAAAGTAAAACAATTAGGTAGATATTAAGTTATCTACCTTTTTTTATAGCATAAAATTCCTTTGCGACTAATACAGGTATATACTAAAATGAAATTAAATTTTCAAATGAAAGAAGCAACAAACAAAGAAGAAGCTATTGTATCTATATTAGATGTAATAGAAGAAAATCCATTATGGATAAACAAAATTACTGATAGCTTATTTATATTAGTTAGAAGTATTGAGAAAGAACACAAAAGATTCTTATTAGAAAAATCAGTTGATGAACAAGTAATTGATTTATTTGTTGAACTAAAAACTGAATACTATAACTTTAAAGACAATACAGTATGGAGTTAATTTGCGAAGATTACTATTTTTATCCTAATGGAAAGTACAAAACAGTGTCTAAATGGGATAGTCAACTGTATTGCTTTGACAATGATTTAAAATCTATCAGTACAGCAGTTAGAATATTTGGCACAAAGAAGCAGGTTGATGCAGCTTTTGAAGATATATGTACTTTAACAGGACTTAATCTTGATGAATGTTATACTTTTGAAATTGAAAAGCGGGGATCATTTCATTATGATAAAGAAAGAAACAAAGTTATTGCTAAAAAGCTCCAGCAATACACAGAAATATATAAAATAAAAAAGAGAGCTTTAATACTAAATTTAAGATAATGGCAAAATTAAAAACAATTAACATTCACGGTAAGCAGTATGTAGAAGTAAATGAAAGAATTAAATATTTTAGAGAAACCTTTAAGGATTGGAGTTTAACTTCAGAAGTAATAGATTTATCAGAAGATAGATGTGTTATAAAAGCAAGTATCACAAATGAAAAAGATAAAGTGATAGCAACAGGAATAGCTTATGAAATGCAGGGAAGCAGTTTTATAAACAAAACATCTTTTGTGGAGAATTGTGAAACATCAGCTTGGGGGAGAGCTTTAGGAAATTTGGGGATTGGAATTGAAACCTCAATAGCAAGTGCAGAAGAAATTAAAAATGCTAAAAAGCAACAAAAAGACAAACCGAAAACAAAGCTAGATGAAGCCAAGCTCCAAGCCATGATAGTTGCGATTGGAGAAGGTAAAATAAGTGTTGTTCAAGAAAGAATGAATAACTACAAACTTACAAAAAAGCAAAAGGAAACACTTAACACACTGATTTTAGAAATGGATTTAAAAATTAAAGAAAAAGCAAAGTTTAATTCTATAACTGAAATAAATGAGGGGCTTGCAGCTACAATGTTAGAATATAACGATTTACAATAAAATATTAATCAATAATAAATAAAAATGAAAATTAAAGGAAAATTAGTAAAGATACTTGACCTAGAAAAAGGTATAGGTAAAACAGGAAAAGAATGGCAAAAGCAAACAGTTTTAATAGATTCAGGAGAGGAGTTTAACAACTTGACTGCTGTAAGTGCTTTTGGAGAGGATAAGATTAAAAACTTAAACAAGCTCCAAGTAGGTATGACAGTTACTATTCTTTGCAATATCTATTCAAAAGAATACAAAGGGAAATACTATCATAATATAGATGGCTATCACTTTTCTCAACAGTCTGACAATGATGAGTTTGTAACATCTGACACACCATTTTAAGATGATAGAAGAAATTAATTTTAAAATCTTATGCGACCTTACTACAAATATAGTAGGGTTGCGTAAGGGTTCGCTTTCCTACAAAAGCAGGAAGCAAGAATATCAGATACCAAGATCAGTTGCTAGTGTTGTGGCTAGAATGATAGATGATACACATCAAAATGTCATAGCAAAAGAGCTGAAAAGAGACAGGAGCTTAGTCTATCATTATGAGAAGATGCACGAATCTAATTATAGGTCTTTCCCTAAATATAGAGAAGTATTTAATATGGTTTATAATGCTTATTCTAACATACAGGGAGCCAAAAGAACTTTTGTAGATAATAAACAATTAGAAAAATATCTAAAAGAAAATGGTGTAACTAATAGCGAAAAATATCAAACTATTATCAGAGTTACATCAGGCAGAGTTGAATACGATATTAAGGTTTCTTATAAAGACTTCTACAATCAATTAGAAAAGTGTAAGTTTGCCATGACAGATTGCAATTACAACTTAGAAATTATATGACCAAGCCCAACTACTATGCAGTTATTCCTGCTGAGGTAAGATACAGCAAAGACTTAACACCTAATGCTAAATTACTTTATGCAGAGATAACTGCTTTATGTAACATGAACGGCAAATGCACAGCTTCAACTCAATACTTTTGCAGACTATATGAAGTTAGTAGGGTATCAATACAGAAATGGTTAAAAACCTTAGAATATAATAATTATATAAAGCGTGTTAACATATATAAACAGGGTAGTAAAGAAATAGAAACAAGGGTGATAACTTTGGTTAACATACCTACAAAAGAAAAGTTTACAGAGAATACTAATATAAATATAACTAATACTAATCTTACAGATAGTAATAAAAAGGAGCGCTTTAAAAAACCAACTATTGAAGAGGTTAAAAATTATTGTATATTACGCAACAATAATATAGATGCTGAAAGTTTTATAGACTTCTATGAAAGTAAAAACTGGCAAATAGGAAAGAATAAAATGAAAGACTGGAAAGCGTGTGTCAGGACTTGGGAAAGAAGAGAGATAAAAAAACAAACAATGAGTAAAATAGATAGTCAATTAAATGAATATTTAAAAGGAAAAGAATTTTTATGAAAGCATTAAAACAAGAAAATTTAAAAGAACTAACTGAGAAGGTTTATGAATTATTAAATCAAACATCAATAGAGATAGGGCATAAATCAGATGGAAAAACTTTAGCCGCTCTAAGTAAGATATTTGCACAAGACCTGATCCAAGAGAAACGCTTTGGCAATATGACATTTAATCAAGTTGAAGATGCTTTTAGACAGGGCGTTAGATTTGGAAAGGATGAACCATTTTTAAACATCAGGACTTTTTATAAGTGGACTTATGCTCATAAAAAAGTAATAGATGATGCTTATCATCAAGTACATACATTAGGACAAAAGAATGTGCCTTTTTATCAAGAACCAATAAAGCTACTCAAATGATAGGATGGGTAATAATAACAGCCATTGCAATGTGGCTAATAAGAGAACTAAGATGAAAGTATTAGAGCTTTTTGCAGGAAGTAGAAGTTTTAGCAAAGTGGCAGAAGAATTAGGACACGAAACTTTTGCTGTTGACATAAAAGATTTTGATAGAATAGATTATGTTACTGATATTTTAGATTTTGATGTAAAAAAAATTCCTTTTAAGCCTGATGTTATTTGGGCAAGTCCACCATGCACTTATTTCAGCGTTGCAAGTATTGGACACCATTGGAATCAAGATCATACACCAAAAACTCAAGAAGCTGTTTTAGGTTGTGAGATAGTAAAAAAGACAATAGAAATAATAAATCATTTTTGTCCTAGTTATTTTTTTATAGAAAATCCACGAGGAAAATTAAGAAAGTTAGATTTTATGAGATACTTTCCTAGAACAACTATTACCTATTGTCAGTATGGGGACACAAGAATGAAACCAACTGATATTTGGACAAATCATTTACACAATCCATTATTTTCTGATGGTTGGAAACCAAAAACAATATGTAAAAATGGTGACCCATGTCATGTTTCAGCACCAAGAGGTAGTCAAACAGGAACGCAGGGTATAAAAGGAAATTATGAAAGAAGTAAAATTCCTTATGAATTATGTAAAGAAATACTATTATCATTATGAAAACAAAAGAAACTGTAAAAGAGCTGCTGACAATTAAGCCGCATTTAAGAGATAGTGATAACTTACTAATTGCTGCTTATTGGTGGCGTGAATTAAAGCAAAAGAATATTGACCCTAACAAAATAAATGGCTTAGAGTTCATGCAGATGTTTGCTAATAACAAACTGACTAACATTAAGACAATAGAAAGAATGAGAAGAAAGCTCCAAGAAGAATGTCCCAATCTAAGAGGGAAGGCATATAGAGCTAGGAAAGGCATTATACAAGATCAATGGAAAAAAGATTTAGGATATGAAGTCAGTTAATAGTCTGAGTGGCGGTAAAACTTCAAGTTATATAGCAGTTAATTATCCTGCTGACTATAATGTATTTGCTTTAGTTAGAACTGATGATAAAAATTGCATGTTTCCTGATAAGAAAATAAGACAAGAAGTAAGTGATAAAATAGGAAAAGAGTTTATTGGCACTTTAGAAATGGACACTATTATTTACACAATGCTTGATTTAGAACAAATGATAGGACAAAAAATTCATTGGATAAGTGGGGAGACTTTTGATAATGTTATTAAAAGAGGAGATAAGGTTTATTTGCCAAATAAAACACAAAGGTTTTGTACAATAGAGATGAAAATAATGCCTATTTTTTATTGGTGGGCAAAAACATTAAATAAAGAGGTATGCAAAATGAGAATTGGTTATAGAGCTAACGAACAAAGAAGAGCTAAAAGTTTATTAGAAAGATGTGAAGATGATGGAGTGCAATATCAAAAAGCCACTTTTTCTAAAAACAAAAATGGAACTAATCATTGGGAAACAATACCCTATAGAATACCTGAGTTTCCTTTAATAAAAGATAATATCTATAAAGATAATATAGAAGAATTTTGGAAAGATAAAAAAGTTAGATTTGCTTACGCAAATAATTGTGTAGGGTGTTTTCACAGAAACCCTCTTTTTTTAAAACATATAAGTAGTGAAGCAGAAAAGCAATATGATTGGTTTGTTCAACAAGAGAAAAATTCTTATGATAGCAATAGTGCAAGATGGAAAACAGGAATGACTTATGAAGAAATAAAAAATGCTTTTACTCAGCTTCAATTATTTGATGATGATTTTGAGGCTGGTGATGGGTGCGATAGCGGTCATTGTGGATTATGAAAAAGACAGTAAGCAAACTTAAGAAAGAACTTGACAAGTGGTTTAGTCTTTACATTAGGCTTAGAGATGCTGATGAATTAGGACTTGTACAATGTTTCACTTGCAACAGATTTAAGCATTACAAATCAGGAATGCAAAACGGACACTTTCAAAGCCGCAGCCATTTAGCAACACGATTTTGCCAGACAAATTGCCAACCTCAATGTGTAGGTTGTAATATGTTTAAGCAGGGAGAACAGTATAAATTTGCTATTAATTTAAATGCAAAATATGGAGAAGGAACTGCAGAAGAATTACAATTTAAAGCTAGGAATACTATAAAACTTTCTAGAGTAGATTATGAAGAAAAGATAACTTATTACAAAGAGGCTGTTAAAAACTTAAAAAAAGAGAAGGGAATAGAGTAACTTTTTTTATAACTTTGGCGTATGCACAAACCAATCTATTCAAGTGAAGAGCACAAATCAATTGTAGATGTTTATGTTATGATGTGTAAGCAATTCGTTCAAGAGGTAACAACCCAAGCAAGATACAGAAACTACTTAGAAGTTATAGATGTGATAATAGAATACTCAAATGGCTATGGTCAAGGAGTAAGAGAAAATGGAAACTTCTATGATTGGATAACTATTATACCTATAAATGTATCTGTTGCAACTAATGGTTTTTTTGCAGGTATAGAAACTAAAACTAATTCAGCAGTAGTAAGAGCTTATAAGGTCGTACTAGACCAGATGCTTCAAGAAGTAATTGATAGGTTAGATAAAATAGAGCCAAAGAATGACTGAGATCTATATTGAAATATCTAAGCTGACAGATAAATTCAGGACAATGGCTTATGGATTAACAACAGATGAAAATAAAATAAATGAAGCGGTGCAGGAGTTGATGTTATATTTCATGCAGATGAATCCTGAAACGCTTAGGAGTATTTATGAAAAAGATGGAATAGATGGAATAACAAGATATGGAGCAGTAGCACTAAGAAGAGCATTAACAAGCACAAGGAGTAGCTTCTATTATAAGTATGAAAAGTATTACACACATATTGATGGCTCTATTTATAGTTCTAATACAACTCACCTTACTGATTATTTTATTCCTGATGGTTTTAATTATAAAGATATTTCAAATATTCCAAATGAAGAAGTAGACAATCATAAGCTAATGAAGTTAGAGTTGATAGATAAAGAGTTAGACAAGCTAGAAAGTTGGTACGACAGAGAATTATTTAAATTATATTATAGCGGTGAGACACTCGATTCACTCGCGGCCAAGACTAAGATAAGCCGCAATAGTCTTTTCACAACCATAGATAAAGTAAGAACAATAATTAAAAAGAAATTAAATGAAGATGTATGACCCAATAAAAAACAACAGTTTTGTAATGCAGTTTGGTTTTAAACACCCAGATGACAGGAGGAACTATTAATAAGTTTTTTGTTCCTGATGAAGTCTATGAAGATAGGATAGCAATATGTAAAGAATGTGTTTACTATTTCAAGCCAACAGGAACTTGTAAGCGGTGTTTGTGTTTTATGAAAGTAAAAGCAAGACTAGCACCAATGGCTTGCCCTCAGAAGTATTGGGATAAAACAACCGAAGTACAAACGCCTGATGACTTGCCGCAAGAGATAATAGATGAAATATTAGATATGTGGAAAGACTTAAAGGCAGGTAGAGCAAAAGATGTTCAAGCTAAAAAGAGAATGATAGAAACCTACAACACAATACACATGACTAATTATTCTCCTACTACAAATTGCGGATCATGTATATCAACTTGCTTTGATGCAATAAAAAAACTATATAAAAAATACAGCGAATGAGTTACTTATCACACTTAAAGAGAAACAAGTATCACTATCAAAGCAGATGGATAGTTAAATATGATGACAATGAATTAGTAAGAGAGGTCAAGCTAATATTCAACCCTGAAGAATATCGTAAGTTTAAAAGACCTAGAATATTAAATACCCAAGATGGATTAATAAAAATTTTAGAAAATGACAAAGAAAAAAGATTACAAAAAGAATCCTGAACCTAGTTATTATTTAGGAAAGCTGCATGGATATACAGCAAAGAATGTAGTAGCTGATTTTGATTTAAGCTATAATTGCGGAACTGCTGTTACATATCTATTAAGAGCAGGAAAGAAAGAGGGCAACCCTGCCGAGCAAGATATACAGAAAGCAATAAATCATTTACAATTTGAATTAGATAAGCTATATCAAAAGAGTGAAACTATAACAGGAGGATTAGCAAAATGAGTTTATACAAATGTAAATGTGGCAAGGAGAAGGAAATAAGAAAGCAGACTATTGGTCTTAGAGATGGGAAGTGGGTTTGCATTCAAGCTCTTTGTGATTGCGGTCTATATATGGAAAGCGAACCAGAAGAAGGAATGCCAAGCCTTAAAAGAACAGAAGAGTCTTTAAGTAAAGAGAAAAGACATGATAAACTATGGGCAGGTGCTAAAGAAAAGCTTGTAGGAGAGCGGGGTATTAACGAATCATTTGATTAATGAAAACATTACTATTACTATTATGCCTGACAGATTGGATATGTACTGCGGGTGGCGGAAAGACTTTTATAGCACCTTATAGCTCTATTAATCAAAGTCACTATTATACAGAACACCACATAGACTTTGGAGATGGATCAGATACTACATTTATTGGAATACACAATCCACTAGCTTTAGCATACCAAACAATAGAACACACTTATAGTCAAGGAATACACATAGCAACTTTGACTACTAACTTTTATGATTCAACAACTCACATATTATTATGCACAGCAGTTAAGCAAGATACTATATGCCCTTACAATATTGCTTATGTAAATGAAATAAGAAAGCCAATAGAGAACAAGATATACAACTTACAAGGAATAGAGCTGTTAGAAGCACCCAAAAACATGATGTATATTAAGAACAGAAAACTATACTATGAACTTCGTGATTAATACCAGTCAAGACAAGCAAACTCTTTTTAATTATCTAAAAGAACTTGAAACAGATTATATAGTTAAAGTAAAAAAGCAAAGAAACAACAGAAGCAATATGCAAAACAACTATTACTGGGCGTGTATAGTACAACCATTAGCAAATGAGCTAGGATATTTCCCTGATGAGATGCATGACACACTTAAAGTAAAGTTTGCCAGTGAATGGCAAAGTATAGATATAAACGATAAACAGATAGGACTGCAAACAGTAAACAGTACAGCTAGAATGAATAGTAAAGATTTTGAAATATATGCAGACCAAATAAGGATATGGGCTTTAACAGAGCTAGGTGTAAGATTAATGCTGCCAAATGAATTCAAGTAGTTTCTATTATATAATATAGACTTGATTAATCAAAATATTTCAAAATGAATACACACGGAGGCAAACGAGCAGGAGCAGGGCGCAAGGCAAAAGCAGAAGAACAGAAGCTAATAGAGAATCTAACACCAATGAACGCAATAGCTTTAGAGTCTTTACAAAAAGGATTAGAGAAAAAAGAACAATGGGCAGTTAAGTTATTCTTTGAATACTTTTATGGTAGACCTCAGCAAAGGGTAGATGTTACTTCAAATGATGAAAGCATTAATATGCCACTAATAAACTTTGTAGAAACTGAATCTGAATAAGAAATACAATCCTCTTTTTAATTCTGATGCTCGTTATTTTATAATAACAGGCGGAAGGGGAAGTGGTAAGTCTTTTGCAGTTACGGTCTTTTTAACTTTGCTTACAATGGCTGAAGGTATCAGGGTATTGTTTACAAGATTTACAATGGTGTCAGCTCACTTATCAATCATCCCTGAGTTCTTAGAAAAGATAGGGCTGTTAGGATTTGAAAACATCTTTAGTGTAAATAAAGCTGAGGTTGTAAACTTAGGCAATCAATCAGATATACTATTTAGAGGGATCAAGACATCAGCAGGTAATCAGACTGCAAGTCTAAAGTCATTACAAGGCATAAGTTGTTGGGTATTAGATGAAGCAGAAGAGCTTATTGATGAAGATATATTTGACACTATTGACCTTAGTATTAGAGAAAAGAATATACAGAACAGAATCATACTTATATTAAATCCAGTAACTAAAGAGCATTGGATATACAAAAGGTTTTTTGA
>MDTG01300713.1_pt1 | contig 20493 bp, 17 predicted proteins | sample 811421 | NCBI WGS metagenome assembly MDTG01 (sample SAMN05326645, study PRJNA326480) | marine metagenome | isolation source: seawater | place: Pacific Ocean: South East | collected 2011
ATTTATATATTTGCCGTCCCAATGGTGGTTGTAGCTCAGTTGGTTAGAGCATCGGTTTGTGGTACCGAGGGTCGTGGGTTCGAATCCCATCATCCACCCTTAAAAAAAAGGTCTTGCTTTAGCAAGACCTTTTTTTGTATAAATATTTAATTCCTATTTCTTACTGAAATTTATCAATAGCCTTTTAAATTGTGCAGGCTTTTGGAGTCCAGGAAAGCTTCTAATCTTTTCCAGTTTTGAATCAAGAATAACAGTTGTAGGCCAGTAATACCCTCCATTATATGGTTCTACTAATTCAGCAAAAAGATTGTGTCTCCATGTAGATTTAGGATCTTCTTCAATAGATGCATCATTAACATATGTTACTCCTTTAAACGTAATTGGTTCTTTAGTTTTTCCATCTAATAATACAGCATAATAATTATCATTTATCATTTTAATAATTTCTGAATCTAATAGAGTGGTTTCCTTCATCTCTTTACAGTAAGGACATCCTTTTTTAGTAAATAAAAAAATGACTTTTCTAGGTTCTGTCTGTGCTCTTTTCTCAAGTTCTTCTAAAGAAATCCAGTTAATTGAAGAATAAAGATTATTTGCTTTAATAACTTGTTTAAGGTTGGTCTTTTTCTTTTTTGATTTGCTTTCATTTTCGTTACAAGAAATTACAGCAAATGGCAAGATGATGACCAATAAAGTGGTAATTATTTGTTTCATTTTTTAGTCGTTAACATTTTATTTGCATTGGCAATCCAAGGAGTTGGTCCACCTGCGATATAGCCTGTCTTTCCTAAAGCAGTGATTTGAGTTTTTCCATCAGTAATACCTACTGAAAACATATGTAGTGTAGGGTAGCCTCTTACTTTAAAGAACTGCTGGAGTTCTCTGTTTTGCTTTTTTATTTCCTCAGACTGCTCCGTTCTTCTTGGATAATCAAGTTCAAGTAGAACTACATTTTCTTTTGCCCATTTTTTAAACGAAGGCGTATCAAATACTTCTCTTTTGAGTTTAATACACCATCCACACCAATCGCTTCCAGTAAAGTTGGCTAAAATTGGCTTATCGTTCTTCATTGATAGTTTGGCAGCTTCATCAAAGTTTATAAACCAACCGTCATTTTTTTCTTGTGCCGAAATGGAAACAGTGCAGAATAAAAAACTGCAAATAACAAATAAATTTTTCATTTTTCTAGTTTTTAGTGAACGCCGTGCATTAATTTTTTAATAAAAGGTGATATTAACATAACGAAAATGGAGATAAATATTGTAACAAAACCTATTTGAGCATAAATACTGTTGTATTGCATCAGGGTCGCTACTGATTCTGATGAAATATCAGGATTACCCATAAACCAATTTCCTAAATCTGATAACCAATTACTTTCCGTACTACTTCCACTAGTTGTTAGTTTCGCTAATATTCCAGAAATATAATGAGCAAATGTTGACGATAAGAACCATACCCCCATCATAAATGCAACCATTTTCTTTGGGGATAACTCAGTAACTTTCGACAAACCAATTGGTGACAAAAATAATTCGCCAGTAGTAATTAGAAAATATCCTAGAAATACAAATAAGAAAGGTACCTTTCCATTATCACCCATGAAATGTGCTGTTGCAGCAAAAATTAAAAATCCAAGTCCAAGTTGGAATATACCTAATGCAAACTTAATAGGTGTATTTGGATTTCTGTTCATAGCACCTAATTTAGTCCATAATAAGCTAAATGGTATTGCTAAAAGCACAATATATCCCGGGTTAATAGCATTAGTTTGTGAAGCTGTCATTCCTACTAAATTAACGCATTTATCTACCCAAACAGTAACAGAGCTTCCTGCTTGTTCGAAACAAGCCCAGAAAACAGTTAAAAACACAGACAGAATCAATATGGCAATAAGTCTGTCGCCACTAACTTTATCGTTTTGTTTGACCTTATAATCGTATATAATATATCCTAGATAAAGTAATACAATAGCACCCACTACAGAAAGCACATCACCTAAAACAGCAGATTGTGTATCCATAACAATTAGATAAGCAAATACTGGCACAGCAACAAAACCTAAGATGTATATTAAATTTGCGACCGAAATTCCAGATATTTTTTTATTAATATATTCTTTTGGTTGCAATCCTTTATCTCCTAAAACATTATTAGTTATTCCTTTCCAGAAGACGATTAGACCTGCTAACATTCCAATACCAGCTGCACCGAAACCGTAGTGCCATCCGTAGACTTCTCCTAAGTAGCCACAGAAAAGAGGAGCAATCATAGCTCCAAGATTAATACCCATGTAGAAAATGGTAAAGCCACCATCTCTTTTAATATCTCCTTCTTCATAAAGCGAACCTACAAGAGTAGAAATATTAGGTTTAAAGAATCCATTACCCATAATCAAAAGACCTAGAGCTCCATAGAAGAAGAAGTCGGTAGGAAATGCCATAAAGAAATGACCTAATGCCATTAACACACCTCCGTATAGAATAGACTTTCTGTAGCCAATGAATTTATCAGCAAGGTATCCGCCAATTAATGGGGTAAGATAAACTAATGCTCCATATGCTGCATAGATACCATAGGCTACTTCTTCGTTATTTTCTAAATGAGAATAGTAGTCTTTGATAAGATATAAAGTAAGTAAAGCACGCATTCCGTAAAAGGAAAATCTTTCCCACATTTCAGCAAAGAATAAGTAAAACAATCCCTTTGGATGACCTTTTTTATCAAGATAGGCTTTAGCGATTAAAAGAATTAATACTGTAAAGACTACATAAGAAATAATTTGAAGCATAGTTTGGATTTTTTAAATTAAAGGATCGAATATACTAATTTATTGACTTATAAATTCTCTATAATATAGTCTGTCATTAATCTATATAAATGTAATCTAGTATTTCCTCCATATATACCATGATTTTTATCGGGATATATGAATAAATCAAATTTTTTATTAGCCTTAATAAGTGCTGACACCATTTCATATGTATTCTGAACATGAACATTATCATCTGCTGAACCATGAATTAAAAGATATTCACCCTTTAACTTTTCAACATGATTAATAGGTGAGTTTTCATCATAACCCTCTGGATTTTCTTGTGGTGTTCGCATATACCTTTCAGTGTAAATATTATCATAATACCTCCAATTTGTAACTGGTGCAACTGCAATTGCCATTTTAAAATTGTCAGCCCCTTTGGTGATAGCTAAAGATGAAAGATAACCGCCATAGCTCCAACCTTGAATTCCTATTCTATCTTTATCAACATAATCCAAGTTAGCCAAGTATTTATTTGCTTCAATTTGGTCTATAGTTTCATACTTTCCTAACTGTTGGTAGGTTAGCTTTTTAAATTCGGCACCTCTACCGCCAGTACCTCTATTATCAATACATGCTACGATATATCCTTTTTGTGCTAAATGTTGATACCAGAAATAATTAAACCATCCCCATGAGTTTAATACTTGTTGTGATCCAGGACCTCCATAAAGAAACATGAAAACAGGGTATTTTTTTGACTCATCAAAATCAGATGGTTTTATCATCCAGCCATTAAGTTCAATGTCTTCAGAAGTTTTAAAGTTAAAAAACTCTTTCTTAGATAAGTCAAATTCATTCATAGTAGTAATGAGTTCATCATTATCTTCTAGTACTCTAATTTTCTTACCGTTGCTATTGTGTAGGCTTATGTAGGGTGGTATGTCCGCAGTAGAGTAGGTGTTAGAATAGTATTTCATGCCATTGCTAAAGGTACTATTGTGAGTACCAATTTTAGAAGATAATTTGATTTTACCATCTCCATTTATTCCGATACTATAAAGTCCTCGGTGTATAGTTCCTTCTTCATTGGAAGTATAAAAAACTATATTTTTTTTAGCATCCATACCATGATACTTTGTTACTTCCCAATCACCATTTGTAATTTGTTTCCATTTTCCACTTTCTAAGTTTATGTGGTAAATATGGTTGAATCCGCTTTTTTCAGAAGTCCATATCATATGATTTTTATCTTCAGTAAAGGTGGTGTTATCATGAATATCAATATAATATTTATCTGTTTCTGTAAACAACACTCGATTGCTATTGGTAGAGGTATCATATATAATAAAATCTAATTTGTTTTGATGTCTATTCATAGCTGAAACAAATAAAATATTTTCGTTTTTTGTCCATCCCATTCTAGGTAAATACTCGTACTCTTTTTTAAAAATTATAGCATTTGTTTTTTGAGATTTAAGATTAAATAGGTGTATAGTAACTTTTGAATTTTCTTCTCCGGATTTTGGGTATTTGAATTCATATTGACTAGGGTAAAGTTCGTTTTTGAACATATCCATAGAAAACTGCTTTACATTGCTTTCGTCAAATTTATAATAAGCCAGTTGTTCTCCATCTGGTGACCATTGAAATGCCTTTACTAAGCCAAATTCTTCTTCGTATACCCAGTCTGATGCACCATTTATTATTTTGTTTACCTCTCCATCAAAAGTTATTTGAGTTGTATTTTTGGATTTGAGGTCCCTAATAAAAAGATTATTATGGAATACATAAGCTACTTTATCTCCATTAGGCGAAAAAGTAGCATACATTACTTTTTCAGATTTTAGAGTATCAACTTTGCTTGTGAGTAAATCATAAATAAAGTATTTGGACCTTGAGCTGTAGCGGTAAATACTTTCAGTTTCTGTAGCAAATAATATCTTTTTTTCATCCTTAGAAAAGGTGTAGTTGTTAATATTGAATTCAATACCTTTTGAATCAAGAATCTTACGAACTTTTTTACCTGTTTTAAAATTGTACTTATTGATTTCTGTTATACTATCTTTAGTATCAATTCTACTATAATAGTCTCCATTGTTCATAGACTTAAAGCCTTTTACAGATTTTGGGTAAAAGTCATATGTCTTCCAGATATTTTCAAGCGTAATGTCTTTCTTCTGAGCAAATATGCAAAGAGGTAAAACGATAAGGGTAAGTAGATATATTTTTCTCACGAATAACTATTTTAAAAGAATAGCGAATTTACTTATTTTTGCCAAAATAACTTTGATGAATTTCAACAAGATAACTTCTTCACACTTAGACTATTTCAAAAGAATTTTAAATCAAAAATATGTTCATTTTGATACTGATAGCCTACAGAATTATTCTCATGATGAGACTGAGGACTTAGTTTATCTACCCGAAGTAGTAATTAAGCCTTCAACTACAGAAGAAGTTTCTAAAGTCTTAGCATATTGTAATTCGAATAACATTTCTGTGACCCCTTGTGGCGCTAGAACTGGGCTTAGTGGTGGCTCATTACCTATATGTGGTGGTGTGGCTTTAAGTATGGAGAGGTTCAATGCTATTATTGATATTGATGAAAGAAATCTACAAGCTACCGTGGAACCTGGAGTAATTAATCAGGTATTCAAAGATGCGGTAAAAGAAAAAGGTCTTTTCTATCCGCCAGACCCAGCGAGTAAGGGAAGTAGTTTTTTAGGTGGTAATTTAGCTGAAAACTCAGGTGGACCTAAAGCTTTGAAATATGGCGTTACTAAGGATTATGTATTAAATTTAGAGGTGGTTTTACCCTCAGGAGATATTATTTGGACTGGTGCAAATGTTCTAAAAAATTCTACTGGATACAACCTTACTCAATTGATGATTGGAAGTGAAGGTACGCTAGGTGTCATTACTAAAATTGTTTTCAAACTTATTCCTCACCCCACAAAGGATTTGACACTTTTAGTGCCTTTCCGTTCTGCTGAAAAGGCTTGTGAAGCGGTTTCTGCTGTATTCCGTGCAGGTATTACGCCATCAGCTTTGGAGTTTATGGAAAGAGAAGCAATTGACTGGACATTAAAGTTTTCGGATGTAAATATTTCTATTGAAGATGATGTAGAAGCTCATTTATTGGTTGAGGTTGACGGAAATGATATGGATACTTTATTCAAAGACTGTGAACGTATCACTCAGGTAATGGAGCAGTTTGATTGTGGAGAAATACTATTCGCTGATTCATCTTTTCAGAAAGAACAACTTTGGAAGATGAGAAGGGCAGTGGGTGAAGCTGTAAAGAGTAATAGTGTTTACAAAGAAGAAGATACTGTAGTTCCTAGAGCTGAATTACCAAAGCTTTTAAAAGGAGTGAAGGAAATTGGTCAAAAACACGGATTTAACTCTGTGTGTTATGGTCACGCTGGCGATGGTAATTTGCATATTAATATTATTAAAGGTGATATGAGTGATGATGCTTGGAATAATGACTTACACATCGGAATAAGAGAATTATTTAAGCTTACAGTTGAGCTTGGTGGAACAATTAGCGGTGAGCATGGTATTGGCTTAGTTCAAAAAAAATATATGGACATTGCTTTTACCGATGAAAACCTCAATCTGCAGAAAGGAATAAAGACTTTATTTGATCCAAAGGGAATTCTTAATCCAAAGAAAATATTTGTCTAAACTTATTCTAGTATCACTTTTTTGATGCTTCTACCATAAGTTGAATTCAATTCTACTAAGTATAATCCTTTGCTTAAGTTAGATAAATCGAACTGCTCTACTAAAAATCCATTATCGTAATTGACCTGACGTTGCTCAATTATGCGGCTTTGCAAGTCGATGATTCTAATGAGATTAATTTCCTCTTTTGATGATTGATGTTGAATTATAAATCTACCATTATTTGGATTAGGGAAAAGTTGAGTATTAAGGAATAATTCATTAATAGATGTTTCACATTCAATTACGGTTAATTTTAGAGTATCAACTGAGTAACATCCATTTTCGTCAAGACCAGTTACTGTAACTTCTTGCTCGCCGTTTAGAAGAAAAATTTGTGAATATTCATTACCTAAATCAACATTATTCCAAACAACATTCATATTTTCAAAACTAGATGAAACGAAGAAGTCTACAATACTACCTCTACATACTACTAGTGAATCTAGTTCGTATTCAATTTCTATCTGACTTGCGGCTATTGACGCAATAGTGATTTCATCAAATAATTCACAACCGTTTTCATCTTCAGCACTAACAGAGTATGTGCCAGATGAATTTACAGAAATAACACTAGTTGTTTCTCCAGTATTCCAAAGGTAAGACTCAAGCCCTATTATGGATTGAAGATAAATACTTGAACCTTCACATAAATTCTCATTTGACGTTATTTCAAAGCTATTAATAGAGGAAATCTCAATAGATGAAGTAGCTGTACATCCTGCAGAGTCGTAAGCTATTACCTCATAAGTGCCTTCCTCAAAAATAGTTATGCTTTGATTTGTGGATGAATCATCCCATTCGAATGAAGTGAAATTCCCAGAAGCATTAAGCGTTAGACTATCATATGGGCAATTGCTTGTAGCATCAATAGATAACGGTTCACTACTACCAATTTGTACCTCTACTGGAGTTCGCGCACTAGAGCAGATTGTTTTTATTTTCCAGTTGTAAAAGTAGTAGTAGTAATCGGTCAAAAAGCTACCTCCATTTCCATACCAATATGATCCATTGACAGATACAATACCATTATATGTGTATGGGAAGTTTAAATTGTTAGAGCTTGAACGTTTAAGCTGTGGATTTTCGCCTCCAAAATTAGCTATGCTTACATCATTATCTGTAGTTAATCTGTAGCTATTTCCAGTACTAATCTGAAAGTTTAATTCAATAGTATGTGCTACATTGTCACTTTCTGGAACATCTTCAGTGTGTTCATGAACGATATTTCCTTCATTATCAAAAAGTACAATTTTTCTTTCACCAGATTGGTTAGTGAATACATCAACAGACTCAAGTATAAAACTTTCATTAGCATCAAATTCTAAAGAGCCAACACTTGAAGATGAGCCGCTATAATCTGAATTCCCTGAATGAAAAACTTCACCGATTTGTGCAGAATCTGAAATGGATGCTGATTCAATAAAAAAAGTGGTAGTAGAATTTAATTCGTCAGTAGTGAAGCTTTCTCCTGTATGAACAAGGTTTCCTCCGAATGGTGCATCGTACCAATTTATCTCATTTGATGTACCGTTGTTATTGGCAGTAAGTGTTACACTTGTTGGGGTACAACTCTGAGTTGAAGAAGCGGTTGGAGGTTCTACAAGATTTATATTTATTTCTTGTATAATGGTATCTGCCCCTAAATTATTTGATACAATTAGTTCAACGGTATAGTCACCACTAGTAGAATACTGATGAGTAGTGAAGTTTTCCGTCGATACGTTACCATCTCCAAAATTCCATTCGACGTTTACGCTGTTGGAAGAACTATTATTAAACGAAACTATACCTGCACATTCGTTAGTAGAGCTGTAGTTAAAAGAAGCTACGGGGGCTGAAGTAGGAGGTAATGATGTAACCCAAACACCTCTACCGTATGTTCCAGCAAATAGCTTGTTAGAACTGATGTGATATTCTAATTCAGTAATAATAACATTAGGAAGACCTTGATTAAAGTTTTCCCAGTCAGTCATTGAGGAATCTTTATAAAAAACACCTATATCAGTGCCCAAAAATAGAGTTTCATTAGGAGGATAAAATAAAATAGTATTTGAAGGTAAATTCGGTAAATTATTAGAAATATTAGACCAATTATTGCCGCCATCTGTTGAATAAAAAACTTTATCACCATCGGAGTATCCTGAAAATGTAGTCCATAATTCATTTGAATTGTCAGGATGTACAGCGATTGAGGTAATAGTTTTGCTAGGGAGACCACTACTTATATTAAACCAATCGTCACCTCCGTTAATAGTTTTAAAAATATCTTCGCCTTCAGCAATGTAAATAACGTCATCATTGGATAGTGATAAGCATATTACATCTATATTTTCTGAACCGTTGAAGGTCGAAGAAATAGTGTCCCAATTTTCTCCGTAATTTAAACTCTCATAAACGACATTGTAGCCAATCACTATTCTACTAGGGTTATTTTGGTCAACTTGGTAAGGAGTAATCCAAGCACCATCTGAGTCAGGAGCAATATTATCCCAATTACCCCCTCCATTAGTAGAAATAGCAATATCACCATAATATAATTCGGAATACATTATATCAGGATTAGTAGGGTCAACGGCACATTCCATACCATCACCACCCCTAACTGCATCCCAATCATTTTGGGAGTTACATCTTAAAGTTCCGTTGTCTTGAGTACCACCTAGCAAAAGGCCGTAATCGGTTTGAGATATTCCAATTTTATAAAATTGTGTAATTTGTAGGTCATCGCTGATGTCTGTCCAGTTCGCCCCATCATTTTCACTTTTATACAGTCCACCATCATTTCCAGCGTATAAAATGCCATTATCCGAATTATATCTCAAAATATGCTGATCAGCATGAGCATATTCTACACCACCACCACCATACCAATGAGAGCTAATATTCCAATCTTGACCACCATTGGTAGATTTCCAAATATTAATGCCACCAGTGAATATTGTATTTTCATTTGTTGGAGAGACTACAAGGGCTAAATCGTACCATCCTTGTCCACCTTCACCACCTCCGTCAGTTTCCCAGCTTAAAATATTGGGAGTCTCGGACTGAAGGGTGAAATTATAACCGCCATCAATCGATTTGTAGAGCCCACCAAAGCCATCATCATTAGAACTGTAGAGGACATACACAACGTTTGGATTTGCTTCTGTAACACCAATTATCCCTCTATTATTACCAGAATTTGGTAGTCCAACATCATTAGTCATGTTGTCCCATGTTAACCCATTATCGTTTGAACGATAAAACTTACTTGTGCCTGTAGTTACAGCATATACTGTATTTGGATTGGAAACATTATATTCCATTGAAATGAAGTTAGGGCCTTGTAAAACCATTTCAAAATTTTCGCCACCATCAATAGAACGGTAGGTTTCACCATAGCCAGACTTTCTAGTTGAAACGAGTAAAATATTTGTATTATTAGGATTGATTAAGACTCTATTCCCTCTGTAGGCATTGTTAATATTGAAAGATAAGCCAGTAGTGTTCCAGCTTTGACCCCCATCAGTAGACTTCATTAGTCCGTATGCATAAGTATCATCTGCATCTCTATCACCTGTTATAATGTACATGACATCAGGATTCGTTGGGTCTATTGCTATATCGGAAACGCCTAAGTTTGGTAATAAATCGGTATTACTACTCCAATTCTCACCACCGTCAGTTGATTTCCAAAGTCCTCCACTTGGTGAACCAACCCAAATTATATTAGGGTTTGTTGGATTGAATTCTACGATATTAATTCTTCCTACTCCTCTTTTACTGCCATTATTTTGGTAGGGAACGCTCGTAGGCCCAAAAGCTTGCCAATCGGCTTCAATGTTAGAAATATTTAAGCTTTTAGGTTGATTTTTAAATTTAATGTATTCTTCATATAATTTTTCGTAAGGAAAAATTCCATCAGGATAAACTCTAGGTGCCATAAAAGCCTCTCTACGTTTAAAAGGTTTCCAGCCCTTACCTTTTCCAATAACTTTCCCTTCCCAATAACTTTCAAAAATTTCTTGAATTTCATACAAAGACTTTTCTTCATTATGAATATCATTTACCCAGCTTTTTTGAGCATGTGAATAAAAGCTTAGTAGAGAAAACGAAAGAAATAAAGTTAAATAATTAGGCATTTTAATGGAGTTATTAATAATAGGTACAAATTTCGTGAATTTATTCCTGAATATTGTGATGAAACAAAAAAACCTTACTTGTTCAGCAAGGTTTTTGAGTAAAATTGTATTTTTATCTTAGTCTCTATTTCCCAAGTATAGCATTATATAATAAGCCAGTTGAGTTAATGAGGCTAAAGCAGCTACAACATATGTTCTTGCTGCCCACTTCAAAGCATCCATTGCCAAAGGGTGGTTTTGTTGGTTTGTAATGTTTTTTTGCTTGAGCCAAATTAGTGCTCTGTTACTAGCATCAAATTCAACAGGAAGAGTTACTAATGTGAACAGCGTAATAGCAGATTGAAAGACTATAACAACAAGAAGAGCTGTGTCAATTCCAAACCATCCAAGAAATCCCGCACCCAAGAACATCATAATGAAAATAAAGTTCAACATTTTAGAGCTAAATGAAACAGCAGGGACAAGTGCAGAGCGTAGTTGTAACCAAGAATAAGCTTGAGCATGTTGTACTGCATGTCCACATTCGTGAGCAGCTACTGCAGCAGATGCTACATTACAACGTGAATATACATCAGGGCTAAGATTTACTGTTTTGTCAGAGGGATTGTAGTGGTCTGTTAATCGACCAGGAACAGAAACTACTTTAACATCACGAATACCATGGTCGGATAGCATTTTTTCAGCAATATCTTTACCTGTCATTCCATTAGCTAATGAAACTTGCGAATATTTTTTGAATTTATTTTTGAGTCGACTGCTGACAATTCCACCAACAATCATGAAGAAAATAATAATTAACCAAATCATAAATAATAAATATTTTAATTGAGTACAAAATTAACTAATAATCTATTAATAAGGTAAAAAAAAAGCGTATCTAATAGATACACTTTTTTCTTGATTTTTTGCTAAAGTTTAGAATCTGTAAGCAAGACCTAATTTAAATTTACCATTTCTTTCGTCAGCATCATCAGCTGTTACGTCCATGGTGTAATTTGGCTCTAGATAAAAGTTTCCAAATGCAGCGAAGCTGTAACCAGCTCCTATTCTTAGGTTGTCAGAAAATTCTTCTGTAGAAGTATTTGCAGTCAAATAAATTGACTCGTTCCAGTTGTAACGAACAAATAATCTAAAGTCTTCATCTTCGTGATTTGCATGCTCAGCTTCAGTTTCACCTTCATGAACTCCTTCTGCCATAATCATAGCACCAACAGTCCATGTATCATTTAATGTGTAACCAAAACCAAAGTTAGTTGTTTCTGTGATATTCTCGGTATCGAAATCTTCCATATCAAGATCAGCAGTAACCATAAATTGTGCAGAAGCTAATAAACTAGTAAAAGCGATTGCAGCTGTTAAAAGCATTTTTTTCATAATTCTTAATTTAATAAATTGATTAATTTTTTGCAAATATCTGAAAAAGATATAACCTCACAACACTTTTTTATTGAATTTTTGAAATAATTATAGTTGAATACAAAGATTACTAGATTATTTTTTCAGATATTTGTTTGTTGTTAAAATAAAAAAAAATGGCTAAATCACCAACAATTCCAAAGGGAACAAGAGATTTTTCTCCTTCTGAAATGAAAAAAAGAAACTATGTGTTTCAAATTATAAAGCAATCTTTTGAAAAATATGGTTTCGAGCAGATTGAAACACCCTCAATGGAAAATCTTGAAACTCTTACAGGTAATTATGGTGATGAAGGAGATAAACTTATTTTTAAAATTCTAAATTCAGGTGATTTTTTATCAAAAACTAAATTTGATACTAACAGCACATCAACATCTATTGTTTCAGATATTTCAAAAAAAGCATTAAGATATGATTTAACAGTTCCTTTTGCTAGGTATGTTGTTCAAAATAGAAATGATATCACTTTCCCTTTCAGAAGATATCAAATTCAAAATGTTTGGAGAGCAGATAGACCTCAGAAGGGAAGGTACAGAGAGTTTTATCAATGTGATGCTGATATAATAGGTACAAAATCACTTATTTCAGAGCTTGAGTTGATACAATTATACGACGATGTATTTGACACATTGAAATTGGATGATATTTCAATCAAAATTAACAATAGAAAAGTATTAAGTGGGATTGCTGAAGTAATTGGTGAGTCAGATCGACTCATTGAAATAACTATTATATTAGATAAGCTTGATAAAATTGGAGTAGAAAAAGTTAAACAAGAACTTAGAGACAAAGGACTTTCAGATGAATCAATTAACAAACTTGATTTACTTTTTAACTTAACAGGAACATCTGAAAAAAAACTCAGTACACTAAGACAGTTTTTAGGAGATTCTGAAATTGGCTCAAAAGGAGTGGAGGAATTAACATTTATTATAGACTCTTTTAAAAACATCGATTTAAAATCGTCTAAACTCGAGATTGACGTAACACTAGCCAGAGGGTTAGATTATTACTCAGGAGTAATAATAGAAGTTGTTGCTAATAACGTCAAAATTGGTAGTATCGGCGGAGGAGGAAGATATGACAACTTAACAGCAGTATTTGGACTTGATAATATGCCAGGAGTTGGTATATCATTTGGTTTTGATAGAATCTGTCTAGTAATGGATACTTTAAATCTTTATCCAGATATTCAAAAATCAAATACCAGAGTGTTATTTGCTAATTTTGGTAATACAGAAGCACTTTACGCTTACAGCTTACTGAATATCTTACGTAATGAAGGCATAAAGTCTGAAATTTACCCCTCAAATGATAAGCTCAAAAAACAAATGCAATATGCCGATAGGAAAGGTGTGGAATTTGTAGTGCTCATTGGAGATAACGAGATAAAAGAAAATATGTTAACTGTGAAAAATATGTTTGATGGCTCACAAAAAAATATAAACTTTGAGGACTTTATTTTTACCCTTAAATCAAATTAACTATGAAAAATGTATTCAAAATTTTTATTATAACAATACTATTTGGTGCTTGTAGTACAGAAAATGAAGTGCCAATAATTAATTCTTTTATATTGGATAGTACTACAATCCAAAAAGAAGAAGGTGCACTCTTAAAGTTTAGTTATTCATTTTCTGATGATAACGGATTAAACCAGTTTAGAGTTTCTGTAATTGATGACTTTGAAGATGCCCGATTATCTTCAGCTCCTTGGAATTATGAAAAAGATTATGATTTGTCAGGAACATCTGTTTCAGATTCATTATCAATAGATTTACCTTTTCCTGATTTAGAGCCTGGGAGATATAAACTAACAATTATCGTACAAGATATTGATGAAGAAGAAACAGCAGAGCGTAAAACATTTAATATAGTACAGTTATAATTAAGTTTTACTTAATTAATATTAATGAAGGCAGATATAATTACGATTGGGGATGAAATTCTAATTGGTCAGACATTAGATACTAATTCGGCTTGGATAGGTAACGAGCTGGAAAGTAATGGAATACACGTTAATCAGATTACTACTGTGCCTGACTCTAGTGAGCATATTATATCTTGCCTTTCAAAATCTCTCAAAAATGTTGATTTTGTTTTTATAACAGGTGGCTTAGGACCAACAAAAGACGATATCACAAAGAAGACCTTGTGTAAATTTTTTGATGATGAGTTGGTTTTGAGCAAAGAAGTCCTTGACAAAATAACACAATATTTTAACGAAAGAAATAGGACAGTCAATGATTACACAAAATTTCAAGCTTTAGTACCATCAAATTGTAAGGTAATAACCAATCATAAAGGTACGGCTCCAGGAATGTGGTTTGACTTCAATGGTAAAGTTGTAGTTTCTATGCCTGGAGTGCCTCATGAAATGAAAAACATGATGCACCTTGTTATTGACGAACTTAAAGAAAGGTTTAATCTTTTAGAGATTGTACATAAAACTGTATATACAAGGGGTGTGATAGAATCTGTTCTGGCAGAAACTATTGCAGACTGGGAAGAAGCTTTACCTGAGGAAATAAAACTTGCCTATTTACCTTCTATTTCGTGTTTAATGTTGCGATTTACCGCTAGAGGAACCGATAAGTTATATCTTGAAAATTTAATTGAAGAAAATATCCAAAGTTTAAAGTCAATAATTGGAAATTATTATTCTCCTGTTCAAAAGCGACTATGTGAAGAAGTAGTCGCTGAGGTTCTGTTGAAGAAAAACGCAACAATTTCTACTGCTGAAAGTTGTACTGGGGGAAATATTGCTAAAATGTTGACTTCAATTAGCGGCAGTTCATCCTATTTTGTTGGATCAGTTGTAGCTTATTCAATAAAAACTAAACAAGAAGTTCTAAAATTAAAGCCGGAAATTATCTCAACCTACGGAGTAGTGAGTGAGGAGGTTGTCAGAGAAATGGCATTATCATCAAAGAAAATTTTTGATAGTGATTATGCTATTGCAACATCTGGATTGGCGTCTCTAGAAAATATGGATGGTGTAAAAGGAGGAACGGTCTGCTATGCAATTGCTACTCCAAATGGTATTTTTAGTAAAAAAGTAATTTTTAATACCTCAAGGCAAGAAAACATACAAAGGGCTTCTAACAAAGCACTAAATTATCTAATCAGTTTATTCTAATGATATTGATTAGTTTTTTCAATAAATAAATTTATATTTGCACCCCAAAAGTGTAATAAATTAAATCACAATGTCAAGAGTTTGCGATATCACAGGAAAGAGAGTAATGGTTGGAAACAACGTTTCTCACTCTAATAGAAAAACGAAAAGAAAGTTTTATCCAAATTTACAAACTAAGAAGTTCTTCATACCTGAATCGGGAGAATGGATTACTTTGAAAGTTTCAACAAACGCACTAAGAACTATTGACAAAAAGGGTATAAGTGCTGTATTAAAACAAGCTTTAGAAAATGATAATGTATTAATCTAATATTGTCAAAACTAATATAGATTTAAAAAAGTTGTTACATTTGGTAGCAACTTTTTTTTTAACCACTTAACACCTTTTTCATAATGAAACTCAATCTCAGAACATTTTTAATCCTATTTACGGCTATTAGTTTCTTGGCAACAGCATGTAAGAAAGAAGAAGAAAATAATAATAGCAATAATACCGGCCAAAATGGAGGGGATGATGTTGAGTTAGTTTTTGGATGCATGGTGGATACTGCCTGTAACTTTAATCCTTTAGCTAATCAGGAAAATGAATCTTGCGACTATTCATGTTATGGTTGCACTGAAAAAACAGCCTTTAACTACAATACTAACGCAAGTATAGATGATGGCAGTTGTATTTATGCTGGTCAAATTATGATTGACACGTGGAATGTCGCCGATGAATGTGATGGTTTTATATTGGGAGCTATTATCCCAAGTGAAGTTACTTTAGAAGAAGGGGATAATGAGGGTGATTTAATTATTGATTTTGGTATATTTATACTTAATGCAACAGTAAATAATCAAGGACTTATAAATATACCTTCGCAGGATGTATCCTTTGCAGATTTTTCACTTGTAACCATTAATGGTAGTGGTGTATTGCAAAATGAACAAACAGCTATCGTTACAATTACCTCCTCAGCTTTATTAGTGTTAAATGAAACGTGTATTTTGACTTTAACGCTATAAATTCAAAACTGTCAGTTACATGAAAAAAACAGTTTTACTTTTATTATTAATCCAACCTTTAATTGGAATAGCACAAGAATTTGGAAGAGCCGATAGTTTGCGTGGTTATTTATCAGAGTATAGAAATTGCTACGATGTCAACTATTACCATCTTAATATTTCTGTAAAGCCGTCCGATAAAACGATAAAAGGATATTCGGAAATTCACTTTGATGCACTCAAGGACTTTAATACTTTTCAAATAGACTTATTTGAAAATATGACTATTAGCGAGATTCAGTTTGAAGGTAGGGAGCAATCATTTACTAGAGAATTTAATGCAGTTTTTGTTTCTCTTGATAGAGATGTAAGCGAAGGAGAAAATGTTTCTGTTAGGGTGTATTACAATGGTAAACCAAGGATAGCAGTCTCTGCTCCGTGGGACGGTGGTTTTTCATGGGAAAAAGATGAAAATGGATATGATTGGATCGGTGTTTCGTGTCAAGGCTTAGGGGCAAGTTCTTGGTGGCCAAACAAAGATCATCAATCTGATGAGCCAGATAGTATGCTAATAAGTTGTCAAGTTCCAGGAGCTTTGCAGTGTATTTCTAATGGGAATCTTAGATTTCACGACCTAAGAAAATCTACAAAGTACTACAATACCTTCCATTGGTTTGTGTCATATCCTATTAATAATTATGATGTATCAATAAACATTGGTGATTATATCAATTTCTCAGATAAGTATATTAGTGCTAAAGACACTCTAGATTTAGATTACTACGTATTATCATACAATGAAGAGAAAGCAAAAAAACATTTTGAACAAGTAAAGCCTATGCTTAATTGCTTTGAAAAGTATTTTGGCTCATACCCATTTGGTAAGGATGGTTACGCTCTAGTTGAAACACCATATTTAGGAATGGAGCACCAAAGTGCAATTGCTTATGGAAATAAATATAAACAAGGATATTTAGGAAATACAAGATATACAGCCGGACTAAAGTTCGATTATATAATAATCCACGAAACAGGGCATGAATGGTGGGGCAATAGTATTACTGCAAATGATATTTCAGACATGTGGATACAAGAAACATTCTGTACCTATTCTGAGGTTTTATTCGTGGAGTGCATGTATGGTTATGACGCTATGATTAAGTATGTTGAAAATCAAATGTCAATGACGCAGAACAGACGGCCTATTGTAGGAATTCCCGATGTTCATTATAAAGGCAGTACAGACATGTATGCTAAAGGAAGTGCAACACTTCATACGCTTAGAAATCTCATTGAAAATGATAGTATTTGGTTTGATATCATTATGTCAATGACAAAAGAATTTGAGCATCAGACGATAGACGGAAGAGATGTGTTGGACTTCATCAATGATAAAAGCGGTTATAATTTCGATAACTTCTTTGAACAATACTTGTATAATTCGAAACTTCCTGAACTAGAATATGACCTAATTGGTTGGGGTAAACGAAAAACCTTAAAATATAGATGGAATGCTATTGATGATTTCGATATGCCAATCAAAGTTACAACCTCCAAAAACACTTATGAATGGATATATCCAACTATTAAATGGAAAAAACTTAACCTCAATATTTGGCAAAAGGATTTTAAAATAGCAAGACATTTATTTTTGGTAGATGTTAAAAACCTCAAATAGTATTTGTAGATAAGATAACTTTAATTAAATTTGCAATCCAATAATTTTAAGCGAACATGGCTAAGAAAGGAAACAGAGTTCAAGTAATTTTAGAATGTACAGAACATAAAGCATCTGGACAGTCAGGTACATCCCGTTATGTAACTACTAAGAATAAAAAAAATACACCTGACAGAATGGAGTTGAAAAAATTCAATCCTATTCTAAAAAAAATGACGGTTCATAAAGAAATTAAGTAAGAAACTAAAGCTAATATACTATGGCAAAGAAGGCAGTAGCATCTTTACAAAAAAGAGGAGCAAAAGATTTTACGAAAGTAATTAAGATGACAAAGTCTGAAAAGACTGGATCTTATTCATTTAAATCTGAAATTGTACCAAAAGATAAGGTAAACGATTACTTAGCGAAAAAATAATTCCACTATTGGAAATAATGGGTTAAAGCTTCTTGTAAAAGAGGCTTTTTCTGTTTAAAATATCATAAATCATGGGGATATTCGGTTTTTTTTCAAAAGATAAAAAGGAAAAGCTAGACAAGGGTTTAGAGAAAACAAAAGAAAGTGTTTTTGAAAAACTATCTAGAGCTGTAGCTGGTAAATCAAAAATTGATGAAGCTTCTTTAGATAATATTGAAGAAGCCTTAATTACATCTGACATAGGCGTAGAAACATCACTAAAGATTATTGAGCGTCTTGAAGAAAGAGTAGCAAATGATAAATACGTTGATGCTAATGAACTAAACGCTATTCTCAAAGATGAAATCGGTCGTTTGCTAGAAGAAAGTAACAATACCAATGAAACAGAATTTGTTGTTCCAAAAAAACAAATGCCACATGTTATTATGGTTGTTGGAGTAAATGGTGTTGGTAAAACAACAACTATTGGTAAACTAGCCTATCAATTAAATAAGGCTGGTAAATCAGTAGTTTTAGGAGCTGCAGACACTTTTAGAGCAGCTGCTGTTGACCAATTAGTTATTTGGTCTGAACGTGTAGGAGTAGAGATTATAAAGCAAGACATGGGTTCTGATCCAGCTTCAGTTGCATTTGACACCTTACAGTCAGCAAAAGCTAAAAATGCAGATGTTGTAATCATAGATACAGCAGGTCGTCTTCACAACAAGGTTAACCTTATGAATGAGTTGACAAAGATTAGAAACGTTATGTCAAAGGTAATTCCAGATGCACCCCATGATGTAATGCTTGTTTTAGATGCTTCAACAGGTCAAAATGCTATTGAACAAGCTAAGCAGTTTACTCTAACAACACAGGTCGATTCTTTAGCCCTTTCAAAATTAGATGGTACAGCTAAAGGCGGAGTTGTAATTGGCATTTCCGATCAATTTAAAATACCAGTAAGATACATAGGTGTAGGAGAAGGAGTGGAAGATTTACAAGTGTTTAATACCAAAGAGTTTGTGGACTCATTATTTAATTTATAATGAGAACAAAGTCACTCAAAAAAAATAAAATCAACGTCATCACTCTAGGATGTTCTAAGAATATTTACGATTCGGAGGTATTAATGGGACAGTTGAAAGCTAACGATATGGAAGTTGAGCATGAATCATCCAGTGATGATGCCAATATTGTGGTTGTAAATACATGTGGTTTTATTAATAATGCTAAAGAAGAATCAGTAAATACCATACTTGAGCAAGCAAATAGAAAAGTAAATGGTCAAATAGAAAAACTATTTGTTACCGGATGTCTTTCTGAAAGGTATAAGCCTGATTTAGAAAAAGAAATACCGGATGTTGACCAATTTTTTGGGACAACAGATTTACCTAAATTACTTCAAGCTTTAGGGGCTGACTACAAATACGAACTTATAGGTCAAAGGTTAACTACTACTCCAAAACATTATGCTTTTCTAAAAATAGCAGAGGGATGTGATAGGCCTTGTTCTTTTTGTGCTATTCCTTTAATGCGTGGTAAGTACAAGTCTAAGCCCATTGAAGATTTAGTAACTGAATCTAAAAAATTGGCTAAAAACGGTGTAAAAGAGCTTATTCTAATTGCTCAAGACTTAACGTACTACGGATTAGATTTGTATAAATCAAGACGCTTAGCTGATTTATTGATAGCTCTTTCAGAAGTTGATGGTATAGAATGGATTCGTTTGCATTACGCTTTTCCAACAGGATTTCCTGAAGATGTATTACAAGTTATAAGAGAAAATGATAAAGTATGTAATTACATTGATATTCCACTTCAGCACATTAGTGATTCAGTTTTGAAGTCGATGCGAAGAGGAACTACACACGAAAAAACAGACGCACTTTTAGATAAATTTAGAAAAGAAGTACCAGGAATGACAATTAGGACTTCTCTAATAGTTGGCTACCCTGGTGAAACAGAAGAGGATTTCCAAGAATTAAAAGATTGGGTAAGTGATACAAAGTTTGATAGGTTAGGAGTATTTACCTATTCACATGAGGAAAATACCCATGCCTTTTTACTAGAAGATGATCTTTCAGAAGAAGTTAAGCACCAAAGAGCTGAAGAGATTATGGAGGTACAAAGTGACATTTCATTTCAGCTAAACCAAAAGAAAGTCGGCAAAACTATTAAAGTATTGTTTGATAGGATAGAGGGGGAATACTTTATAGGAAGAAGCGAGTTCGATTCACCTGATGTGGATAATGAAGTATTAGTAAA
>MDTG01025470.1_pt1 | contig 20491 bp, 20 predicted proteins | sample 811421 | NCBI WGS metagenome assembly MDTG01 (sample SAMN05326645, study PRJNA326480) | marine metagenome | isolation source: seawater | place: Pacific Ocean: South East | collected 2011
CGGTCAGACAGTGACATGTATACTATGGGTTATGACTCCAAGCCGTGGCCAGAACCGAAAACGATAGCCGATGGTCCATCTATACTCAGCTACATAAAAGAGGCGGCATCAGAAAAGAAAATTGACGACATTATCAAGTATAGACATAAAGTAGAATCTGCTTCTTGGGACTCTAAACATAATTTGTGGGAGATTTCTACTCAAACACCCGAAGGGGCGACTTCGCTAACTACGAGTTTCCTTTTCATCTGCAGCGGATATTATGATTATGAATCCGGATACAGACCTCGCTTCAGGAACGAGGAAATGTATCAAGGTGAAATCATACACCCCCAGTTTTGGCCTTCGGAATTAGAGTACAAAAATAAAAGAATAACGGTGATCGGCAGTGGCGCTACTGCTATGACTCTAATACCTAACCTAGCAAAAAAAGCAAAAAAAGTTACCATGCTTCAGCGTTCACCGACCTATGTGGTTTCACTACCCTCTCGCGATCCGCTCGTCAAGCTTGTGAATTTTCTCCTCCCTATAAAGCTCGCCTATGCTTTTAATCGGTGGCGGTATATCACATTACAGAGATATATTTACAACCAAACAAGGGTCAATCCTGAAAAGGTAAAAAGCAAGCTTTTAAGCTTAGTTAGAAAAAACTTAGAAGGATACTGCGACGTAGACACACACTTCACACCAGAATATAACCCATGGGACCAACGCTTGTGTCTTATACCTGATGGGGACCTATACAAGGCTTTACGAAATGGAAAGGCCGAAGTAGTAACCGATGAAATAGAACGATTCTGTGAGAGTGGAATAACGCTAAAATCTGGCAAAGTCTTGGAGAGTGACATCATAGTGACTGCTACTGGGCTTAATCTGAAATTGTTAGGAGGAATTTCGCTCAGACTGGATGGAAAACCCATCTCCATTCCGGAATGTTATTCCTACAAAGGATTAATGTTTTCTGGAATCCCGAATCTAGTCTACTCACTCGGCTATATCAACGCTTCTTGGACTCTGCGATCAGAGATAACCGCTGAATTCGTTTGTCGTGTGCTTAACCACATGAAAGCACTTAATACTGGGAGAGTCGTTGCAAATTTCAATCCTGACGATGTTTCGTCAGAAGACAGCGCGTTTATAGGGGATTTTAATCCTGGCTATATCACCAGAAGTGCCCACCTAATGGCTAAACAAAGCACCAAAGACCCATGGCGATTTAACCAAAACTATAGCCTCGATAAAAAATTAATAAGAAATGGGAAACTAGAGGATGGCTTTCTTACTTTTTCAAACTGAACAGAGGAAACTTGAGCTCTACCCAGTCAAGGTCTTATAAAATATATTAACCAAACAGGGAGAAGAAAAATAATTAACGGTTTGAAAACCCAAATGAGAGCGTATTCTCGTCAAAGTTTCATCAATTTTTTTTCTCAGAATCTATGGGATTCTGTCTTATTGCTACTCTTTTTTACCTTAGGACTCTACGTAATACCTGTTGATGCTGAGGAGGATGAACAGCTCCTATTTGTATTGCCAGATAACTGGATTGAAATTTATACCGACAGAACTGAAAACCTCTCCACTTCGGAATACATTCCTAGCGGACAGACAGAAGAGGATTGGTCAGAAATGATATCGGTCCAGATTCTTCTAGAAGCTGGAAATAGCGATCCTGACTTAATGTTGACCAAGGTAGCTAACCACCTAAAAAAAGAGTGCTCTAACCTCAGCATTAAACCGATACAGCTTACGGGCATCAGTAACACATACCCTAGTGTGACAATGCAAACCTTTTGCGAGCGTAAAAAAGATCATGATAAGGGGGAAGTCGGGATAGTGCGCGGGATCGCTGGCAAGGAAAGCTTTTACCTATTACAAAAAATCTGGAGGACCAAGCCTTTCAAAAACGAGGAAGAGGTACCTATCAATTTGGAACAAAGAAAGTTTTGGTTGGGATATATTGCTTATTTAGGAATCTGTAGCCCAAAACTAAAGAACTGCCCAGAAAATATTTCGCGATGATTTCGAGTAGAAAAACTATTTTTCTCACTCTAATTGCCGGGTGTGGGATAATGCTACTGACTTTTGGGCCTAGAAGTGCGCTAGGTCTATTCATGGAGCCAGTTTCTTCTTCCAATCAGTGGAGCAGAGAAATTTTCGCCTTGGCTATAGCAATACAGAATTTGATGTGGGGCTTTACACAACCATTTTTCGGGGCACTAGCAGATAGATTTGGTCCCACTAAAGTAATCACCTTAGGCACCATCTTCTACTCACTAGGTGTTGCCATGATGTCTATAGCAGACACCTCTGTTGCTCTGTATCTTTCTGTGGGCTTGTTAGCTGGTTTGGGACTTTCAGGTGCTTCAATCACCATTGTTATTGCTGCGGTTGCTCAGAGGGTGCCTGAGGAGAAGCGCTCTGTATCACTCGGCCTAATAACGGCGGCGGGAAGCTTGGGGCAATTCTCTGTTGTACCAGCCTGTCAATCAGTGATGCTTGAGCATGGGTGGCAAGCAGGATCTCTTTTCTTGGCCGGCCTTATACTTCTTGTCGTTTTCTTTGCAGCAGGATTTGGCCAATCTAAACGAGCTATCGCGGCTCCACCTCAGAAAAACGAAATGCAAAAGGTAATCAAAATTGCATTCGGCGAGAAAAGCTATATTCTATTGATAACAGGCTTTTTTGTTTGCGGCTTTCACGTCGCTTTCATTACTAATCATTTTCCAGCTTACTTGACAGATTCAGGAATTGACTCCAAACATGCTGCCTGGGCGATAAGTCTCATTGGTCTTTTCAATGTCTTCGGAGCCTATCTTTCTGGACTACTAGGCGGTAAATATAGTAAGAGAAATTTATTGTTTTATTTATATTCTCTAAGAGCAATTCTCATAAGTTTGTTTTTACTTTTGCCTATATCAAGCCTCACTATTGGAATTTTCTCCTGTGTGATGGGACTTCTTTGGTTATCTACTGTACCCCTCACTTCAGGACTCGTGAGCGTCATGTTCGGCACTAGATTTTTAGGAAGCCTTTACGGTTGTGTGTTTCTCTCTCATCAATTGGGCGCCTTCTGCGGAGTTTTAATGGGAGGTAGAGTTCACGAGGCTACTGGCAGCTATCAGGAAGTCTGGATAGTAGCAGTTTTTTTGAGTTTCTTGGCCGCGTTCCTCCATTTGCCGATTAAAGAGCAATTCTCCGCTAAAATGACAAAAGAGAATATTAGTCCCTTGTGAAACTGGATATTTCTATCTCTTTAAGTCTCTGACTTCTACCGCAGCGGAATTTATAATAATTATAGCGATACGGATTTTTCTTGTAATAATCTTGATGATACTCCTCTGCAGGATAAAACTTTTTTCTAGGCAAAATCATGGTGTGAATTTGGACTCTAGAAGCCAATTTTTTTTCTAAGGCTTCTTTCGTTTTAACTGCAGCTGTTCGCTCTTTTTTATCGCCGTAGAAAACTGCACTCCGATAATGCTCCCCTTGGTCACAAAACTGACCTTCGCCATCAAACGGATCAACATTATCCCAAAACCCTCCTAAAAGATTTTCATACTGTATAATCATTGGTTTATATGTGACGCGTATGGCTTCTAGATGCTTCGTCTTTCCTTGACTGACCATATCGTAGCTAGGATTTTCGATTATTCCGCCGGTATATCCCGACTCGACTTTTACAACACCCTCTATTTGCTCGAAGGCTTCTTCCATACACCAGAAGCATCCACCCGCAAAAATTGCAGTTTCTAGTAGCTCAGTGCTGTGGGCACTTGAACTAATCACTGCAAAAAATACAACAATTTGGCCAAAAAAATTTTTCACTAAATAAAAATCCTAATTGTGACGTACTTACTTCCTAGTTGCTTTGTCAAACCATTTGACTGTGGTGTCGAGATTTCTTCGAACTCCGTGGCCTTCCGCATACATGAGGCCTAACAAAAATTGCGATCCCGCATGGTTTGCAGCCGCCGCCTTTTTTAACCATTTTAGGGCTAATGGGAAATTTACAACTACGCCATCGCCATTGTAATAAATAGAGCCCAACAAAAAAGCAGATTCGGCATGTCCTCGCTCGGCCAATGCCTCCAATTTTTTTAGCGGAAATTTCACCTCCTCCGTATCGGCGGCGGCATAAGAAGCTACTACTACAAATAGCATTAGCACGAATTTTTTCAGTGTGCTTGTCCAAGCCGAACATTGAGTATCTAAACTAACCAACATAGCGCATAAATATCACGTAGTATTTATAAAATTAATAATTCCAGTGCGTATACCGTCAGCGATCAGATCACATTTTGCAGGTTCTCTGAGAGGAACTGAAACCTCCACCTGCAGTCCCTTGCGTTGAACACCCCGATTACATAAGTTATTGGGTTTAATCCCTGGAAATCTATCACAATTTCGGGAGTTCGGTATTCCCAGGCTACTTAAGGCGGTGCTAACTTCTGCAATAAGATTTTTCTCTAAACCACCAAGATAAATTATTTCCACAGAATCACTACACCCATGTATGGTAACCACCCAATCGTTGCGTTCTATCAAATTCATACAAACAGGCTCATTGAACCTGTGACTGGTTATATGAAGTGACACGTAATTGTCATCGTAAATTCTCTTACTTTCAAACAGGTACCATGAAAATTTATCAGCTGCCACCGCACGCGCAATCTCTGCTGAGCCAGGTTCTATGGTACCGCCATGAGGGGCCACGATAACACATGAGGAAACACGTAGATCCAGAGAGCTTATTTTATAGTGCTCTCCCTCTATTTCTGATCTCGCTAGTTCTTCAAAACAGGAATATTTGTCATTCATTTTTTCCTCGTTTAATCTGCGAACACTGTTTTAAAAAAAGCTCATATGAATTGGATGCATAATGAAAGCATTAGGGTCGAAACTTCACGGTGATAAAAACATAGTCACCAAATGTGACCAGCTTCTATATTACATACCTAATTTTTTAGATCAATTATCAGATTCGTACTATGACCAATGCACGAGATTAGATAATTGGCAACAAAGGCAGATTTTTCTATTTGGAAGATGGAGCAAAATCCCGAGACTCACTCTTTGGTACAGCCTGAATGGGAAACCTTATACCTACTCCGGGATAACCATGACTGCGCAACCTTATCCTTCCGTTATAAAGAAAATTTCAAATCAAGTAACTAAATTCTCCGGCCAGCAGTTCAATAGTGTCCTCCTCAACCGATATAGAAACGGTTCCGACAAGATAGGATGGCATTCAGACAGCGAAAAGTGCTTAGGTGAAATTATCAACATAGCAACCATCAGCCTAGGAGCAGAGCGTCATTTATTGACCAAAAGACCTGGAGATAAAAAGTCTGTAGAATTAGAACTAGAACATGGAAGCTTATTACTTATGAAACATCCCTTTCAGCACAAGTGGTTACATTGCATACCACCTCGTAAACATCAAAACGATGAGAGGATAAGTCTAACCTTCAGAACTATCGTGACCGCGCAGGATCCGACATGAGGAAATTTTTCTTCCAACTTGCAACTTTTATTCTCTTCTTCTCTTTGGTTGGATGTGCTAACACTCCCCCTACCAAACAGCAAAACCTCTGTGCAATTTTTGAACAGCACCCGGAGTGGTACGACTACGCAAAAGCATCGGAAAAGAAGTGGGGCACCCCAGTACCGATATTAATGGCGTTTGTGCAGCAGGAATCTAGTTTCAGAAGCAAAGCAAAACCTCCCTATAAGTGGCTATGGTTCATTCCGTTAGGAAGGCAATCATCAGCAAAAGGATTTGCACAAGCCCAAGACGCAGTGTGGGGCGAATATAAATATGAAAGAGGCGGTCTTTTTAAAAGCCGGAGCGATATGGAAGACGCCTTAGATTTCATTGGTTGGTACAATCACAAGAGCCACACTAGACTCGGGATCGAAAAAACAAACACAAGACAACTCTATCTAGCCTACCACGAGGGTCGGAGTGGTTATCGTAGGAAAACGTTCAACAAAAAACCGAAGTTATTAAGGGTAGCGACGAAGGTCGCTAGCATGGCTAGTAGTTACGATAATCAACTGAAAGACTGTGAAGACCGTTTCAAGTGTCGAAAGTGGTATCAGATGTGGCCGTTTTGTTCCTAATCTAACTCAATGTTTCGGCAAAATCTTGCCGGATTTGGTCGGCTAAAAAGTAAATTCCCCTCAGAAGCTTAATAACTTAAAGTGGCATAGATATTGCTTTCTGGCAGTAAGAAAGCTGATTGAAAAGCATGTACCACAGAACTGCTTTGAAATCTTCTTCTCCTGACACCATCGGGCTTTGGAAACAATGAGGCTTAATTTCGCACTGTCAAACGATACTTGAGCTAATGGCATGGTCCTTTGGATTTTAGGCGGCCCCAACGGGCCGCCTTTTTTATTCCCATTGCATGCCTATAGCGATTAATAGGGGGCTATAACCAAGCAATCAGGATTCTCTAATTGCATTTAGTAACCAATACTAGAAAATTTCAATGATCCGTAGTTTGAAAGTCATATCTCTAATTTAATTTTGTTTGTGTATTACCTCTAAAAAGCCTCAAATTTTATCCTAGACAGCAAAAATAGCCACAAAGGATAGAGGCTGGTATTGTTACTTTCTGACTCACTAAAATTTTTAGAAATTCACAGTGTCGGAGAATTATTTTGATACACTCAACCCTTGACGTAAAAAATTTAAATTGCCCTCTGCCTATTTTGAAAGCCAAGAAAGCTCTGCGAGAAGTTCCAGTAAATGCGATCTTGGAAGTACTCGCGACAGATCCTGGGGCAGAGAAAGACTTTATCGCATTTTGCGCAAACACCGGTCACGAACTTATAGAAAATGAGCAAAAAGATGGTGTTTACCGTATTGTAATAAAACGTTCAAAATGAAAATCGACACCCAGGGCAGCTAATGAACTTAACTTTGTTATTTCTTCTAGACCGCAATAGAATTTCGCCGTACAGTCTAGTCAGAACTCAAATTAATAAATAAATGACCAAACCACTCTCCATCATTCTATGCTCTGAAGAGCATGAAAAAATCCAAATGGCTGCCATGACAGCTACTATCGCCGCTGTGTCCGAAAGAGAGGTATCTATTTTTGTAAGTATGGGAGCAGTTTTTTCGTTTTGCCTTGAATCGCCGAAAGGTCATAGATTCAGTGGGGGTACTTTCTCTCAATTAATGCTGGAGAAGAATGCGCCGGATGCCCTAGACTTATTTAAACAAGGTAAAGAATTTGGAAAACTGTCACTGTACGTATGCTCTATGGCACTAGACATAACTGGAATCGATGAAACCGCACTCATTCCAAATCTTTTCGATGAAGTTATCGGACTTACAAAATTCTTGGCAGATTCCGAAGAAAGCCAGTTAACCGTTTTCTGATAGAGAGACTAATATATTGACGAAAAGAACCAAAATAGATGCCCGAGGAGCTCACTGCCCAGGCCCTTTAATGGAATTGATCGCAGGCCTCAGGCTTGTGGGAAAAGGCGATGAAATCGAAATCCTTTCGAACGATAAAGGCTCCCTAAAAGATATCCCCATATGGGTACAAAAGGCAGGTCACGCTTTAGGAAGTATCGAAGAATTACAGGAATACTATAGTATTGTGGTTGAGAAAGTAAAAACATAAAAGAACAAATATAGATCACATTGATGAGCAAAAAAATTATAATTGTTGGGGGCGGAATAGGCGGTACCATTGTCGCCAACGGGCTGTGCAATATTTTAGGGTCCGAGATAGCGGGAAGAGAAATTAGTGTATCCATGCTGAGCGCTACCGATAAGCATTTTTACCAACCAGGCCTTTTCTATCTTCCTTTTGGAAAATTTAGAGAGTCAGACCTTTATAAAAATCAAAAAGAAGTACTAGACGACAGGATTGACTTTAAAGTGGATTCCGTCACAAAAATTGATATTCAAGACAATACGATCACGACTGAATCCAGCAAGATACACGAGTATGACTATCTGGTAATTGCAACAGGCTCAAGAATTAGACCCGATTTAATTCCCGGGATGGAAGAAAGTGCACATTGGTTTTATGACCTAGACGGAGCTCGCCGACTAAGAGAGGCTCTCGAAGACTTTAAGGGAGGACGCGTGGTAATCAATGTAAACGCACCCCATAAATGCCCTGTAGCGCCTGTTGAAGTTACTTTTATGATGCATAGCTACTTAAAAGGGAGAGGGCTACTAGAGAATTCTGAAATAACCTATACCTACCCGATAGGACGTTTACATGGGATTGAACCAGTTTCAAATTGGCTAGAGCCAGAACTCGAAAGTTTGGGAATACGTTCTGAAACTTTTTTTAACACCAAGGAGATAATTCCAAGTAAAAAAATCATAGAAACGGAGGAAGGGACATCTCTACCGTATGAACTGCTGATAACTATTCCCCCTCACAGTGGTTCCCAACTTATCGAAGATTCAAACCTAGGGGCTGGAGGTTGGGTTCCAACTGACCCTAAAACATTACTTCTAGAAGGTTCGAACAATGTTTTTGTATTGGGAGATACCACTAATATACCAATTTCTAAAGCAGGTTCGACAGCGCACTTTGAAGCTGATGTCATCGTCGAGAATCTTAGTTCTCTGGTGACTGAAGGAAAATGGGCAAAAAATTATGATGGAAAGGTTTTTTGTTTCATAGAAGCTACTGATGAAAGAGCCACATATATTTCTTTCAATTACGAAAACCCCCCAAAAGTCGGAGCTCCCAACCAAATGATTCATTGGGCAAAAATAGGATACAATCGACTATACTGGCTCTCTATTAAAGGACTACTCTAAATAATTCTAGTAAGAATGAGTGGCGAACGATAATGACAAGCAAAACCAACAGTGAAAAAATTGTGGAAAATCTCAAAAGTGCACTCGATGAGGAAGGAGTCTCCGAAGGGCTAACTGATCTGATTAACAAAATCAATGAACTCCACAAAACTGGTGGAATGGAAACTCTCTTCGAGTTCGTATCACTCCTTCATGCAATGAGGTCGGCAGCCTCAGACAAACTAGTAGAGCGAACCCTGCAAGCAGCAGTTCGAACCACCGACGTGTTGACGGATGAGAAAACGTTGTCCCTCGTCGAGGACGTGAGGGAGTCTATACGCTCAGCATCAATAAGCGAAAAAGAAAAGTCTCTTGGATTTTTATCCTCATTGAAGCTCTTGGCAAAACCTGAGTCACGCAAGACTATCGCTTTCTTGATTCACTTTGCTAGTGAACTAGATAAACGTACCAGCGAAAGACGATAAGACTAAAATATAGTTGTTCTTTTAATATCCCAATAATACAAACTCGGCGAATGAAAATATTTCAAGACATTCGGTTCAAGCCAGCATGGGCTTTTGGAGTATTGCTCTCCATTCTAATAGCTTTAGCTGCACATCTTTCATCCCAATTCATAGGTATAAAACTACTTGGATTCTCAAAAAGTCCGATTAGCGCAATCATGATGGCAATTATTATCGGCGCTATTATTGGAAACACATCTACTATTCCCCACACATGCTCTGCGGGACTTAAATTTTGTGCCTCAACCCTTCTTCGGGTTGGGATAATGTTTCTTGGAATCAGACTAAGTTTAAATAGCGCGGGTCTAAATACAATATTAGCGATTCCTTTTGTTTTATCTGCGATTGCCGCAGGCCTTTTGACCGTTAAACTGTTTGGACGTTCTCTGGGCCTGTCAAACCCTCTTTGCGGTTTGGTTGCCGTTGGAACCAGCATCTGCGGAGTTACTGCAATCGTAGCTACTGCACCAACACTAAAAGCAAATGAGGCCGAGGTCAGCTACTCCATAGCATGCATTACGGTATTTGGGGTTATTGCGATGTTCACATATCCGTTCATAGCTCACTTTCTTTTCTCTGAGAACCCCATTTTTGCCGGGATTTTTCTCGGAACCGCGATTCATGAAACCGCACAGGTAGCAGGGGCAGGCCTTATGTATCAAAGCCAATACAATGCTCCTGAGGCGTTCGATACTGCCACTATTACCAAGCTAGTTCGCAATCTTTTTATGATTTTTGTTATCCCGGTGGTAGCTCTTTTATACAGACCTCAAGAAGATAGCGAAAAACGACCGAACCTCGCATCTTTAATACCTTGGTTTATTATCGGATTCATCATTATGTCGACAATCCGCACCATCGGAGACCTCGGAACGCGTCCTTTTGGAGTATTTGCTCCAGAAGACTGGAAAAGTGTGATAGGTTTTATAAAACAAACTGCAGAATTATTCCTCTTAATAGCAATGTCCGCAATAGGGACTACGGCAGCCTTTTCTAATATCAGGAAAATTGGTTTCCGTCCTTTTTTACTGGGGCTTTTTGCCGCATCAGTAGTAGGCGGAGTTACTCTACTGGCGATATACTTTCTCGGGGATTTATTAGTAGATAAGATACAAAATTGAGGAATCCAAAACCTTCAAAAAGCTGGATTCAGATACACTTATACGCCTACAAGAATACTTGCTAGGCTTTCGATATAAGTCTCCTGAAAAACCATTCCTTTAGCTTTAATAATGCTTTATGGTAATTACAAAGATTAAGGGGAAAATCAAATTCCAAGGATTACAAGATCATGACTGCTAAAAATAATCTATATCCGACTGCCACTCATTGGGGCCAATACCTGGTGGAAACCGATAAAAATGAACTTATCAAGGTAAATGATTATACCGATGAATCTGACCCGTCAGCAATTGGTCAGGCTCTGCTAGATAATAGAAACCGTAATTGCAGAATCACTAAACCTATGATTCGAAAAAGTTTCCTCGATAATCAAAACGATCATACCGGCGAGCTAAGGGGCAAAGAGGCATTCGTCCCGGTCTCTTGGGACGAGGCTACAGATATTGCAGCGGAAGCCTTAACGGCAACTAAGAATAGGCACGGCAACTCTGCTATCTTTGGTGGTTCTTACGGGTGGGCCAGCTCTGGTCGATTCCATCACGCTCAGAGTCAAATACATCGCTTTCTTAATTGCTTTGGGGGATACACCCGCTCAGAGCACTCTTATTCTGTCGGGGCAGGGGAAGTTATCCTTCCTCACATTTTAGGTTACGACTTATATACTTTGTTCCAACATACAACACCTTGGGTCGATGTGGCGGAATTTGGGGAGTTAGTAGTTTCTTTTGGCGGAATTCCAGAGAAAAACCTTCAGGTTGTTATGGGTGGAACGGGAAGCCATAACAATAGGGAACAACTCATTCAGTGCAAAAAAAGGAATGTTCAATTCATAAATATCAGTCCTCTTAGAAGTGATATGCCGGAATACCTTGGAGCGGATTGGGTTCCGATAAAGCCCGGAACTGACACCGCCCTAATTTTAGCAATATGCAAAATTTTAATTGACGAGAAAATGTATGATAGAGATTTTCTAAATAAATATACTATTGGATTCTCTGAGTTTGAAAAGTCCCTTACGGGTCTTTCAGACGGAATACCAAAGACCCCTGAATGGGCTGAAGAGATAACTGGTATACCTAAAACCACAATAGTTGGTCTTGCCAGAAGAATGGCAGGTTCCAGATGCTTTCTTACGATGGGATGGTCGCTCCAAAGAGCGGAACATGGAGAACAACCCTTTTGGGCATCAACCGCGCTAATTGCCATGCTAGGTCAATTCGGACTACCTGGGGCTGGCATAGGACATGGAATAGGTTCAATCAGTAGTATCGGTTTTTCTGGGAGAAAAATATTACCCTTCTCTTGGGGGCGTCTACCTCAAGGAAAAAATCCGATCGACTCAGTAATTCCTGTGGCACGGATCTGTGATGCGCTAGAACAGCCAGGTAAGAATATCCAATATAATGGAAAAAAAATATCCTATCCCCACATCGAATTAATCTACTGGGCTGGCGGTAATATTTTTCATCATCATCAAGACCTCAATCGGTTGCAAAAAGCATGGAAAAAACCCAAATGCATAATCATTAATGAACAAGTGTGGACTGCTACTGCCAAGCACGCAGATATAGTTTTCCCGATTAATACTTCCCTCGAAAGAAACGATCTGCACTTTAGCACGTTCGATCACTATGTCACGCCGATGAGGCAGGCACTACAGTCTCTAGGAGACTCCAAAAGTGATTACGAAGTTTTCAGTATACTCGCCGAAAAGTTAGGATTTAAGGACGCCTTCACAGAAAAAAGAAAAGAAATGGATTGGATCCGTTCTATCTATGATTTTTCTGTGTTAAGAGCATTAGAACATGACATTCAGCTACCCGACTTCAAAACTTTTTGGGCTGGCGAGCATTTTTTGATCAAAGAGCAAATAAAAGAAGTGAAATTAATCCCTGAGCTATTTAGAGAGAACCCTAAAAAAAACCCGTTAAAGACACCCTCAGGTAAAATTGAAATATTTTCAAAGACAATAAGCGATTTCGGTTATTCAGAGTGCAAAGGCCTGCCCACTTGGTTTGATAAGACAGAAAGTTTGGGATCGCCCTTATCAAAAGAATTCCCCCTACATCTAATCTCTAATCAACCCGCAAATAGACTGCATAGCCAACTAGACTTCAGTGCAGTAAGCAAAAGGAACAAAGTTTCCGAAAGAGAAGTTACCACCATAAACCAAAAGGACGCTGCTGATAGGGGTATTAAAGACGGTGATTTGATTAGAATTTTTAACCACCGAGGAGCGTGTCTAAGCGCTGCTAGAACTTCTAAGAATATCCGGCAAGGAGTCATACAACTACCAACCGGTGCTTGGTACGACCCCTCACATGACGCGGATGGTAACGCTTTAGAGTCACATGGAAACCCAAACGTTCTTACCCGTGATCACGGAACATCAGAGCTAGCTCAAGGGACAACGGCACACAGTTGCCTTGTAGAAGTTGAAAAGTACTTAGCCTCCCCTCCTCCGGTCCGCGCATTCTTGCCCCCCAAAATGGAGGAAAAAAATTAGATAGCCCTTCTCATTAATCTCGAATTTCCGCTAAATAGTCTTCGCGAGCACTCCTCAAAACGGTTGCTATTATTTCCATCCAAAACCTCTGGCTTTTCTCGGTAGCGATTAGATCTTGTCGAATTTCAATCAAAACTGATGGCAAACTTCTTTTTGTCGCATGTTCTGGGATAGTAAAATCTTTGGCGTCGACGCGATAGGGTTCGTTAAAACCAACACAAAAGTCATAACGAGACCTTAATAACTCAAAAACTCTGAGAGAAAAATTTTCATTACCATCCGAAAGGATGCCAATTTTCCAAGGACGTTGAATTCCATTGATTACAGGAGTAAAACTGTGGACAGAAACAAAAAAGGTCCGCCCACACATTTTTTCCCTTTCATTAAGTCTTTTCTCGATTTCGAGGTGGTAAGGTTTAAAAATTAACTCTATTCTATCCTTACGGCTTCTCTTACTTAATGAGCGGTTGCCGTCTATTGTAGTATTATCACTCACCTCTGGTATCAGCCCCTCGTGATTTAATTTCCTATTACAGTCGATCAGAAGCCTAGAATAATTTTGCCATATAAGCGACGCCTCAAACTTCATAGCCAGAGCTCTAGCAACAGGCAACGCCCCTATGTCATAGGCAATATGGGAAAACAGATCAGATCTTTCCACACCTAGGTCAAACATAGAACGGGGGACAAAATTCGTCGCGTGGTCACAAACGAAGAAAAAATCACAATCAGACTTAGAATTTAATATCCCAAAGGGTCGATACTCTAACTTCAGCATAGTCTAATGTGAACACATTTTTGGTAATTGTAAAATTAAAGACTATTAATAGCACAAATTTTTGCAAATTATTTTTCCAAAAACAGGTTGCAATATGCCCGATTCTGAGCCAAATTCTGAACAGGAGAAAGAAAATGCATACCAACATACTGTCTGATTTAAAGGTTTTAGAAATAGCAACTTTTGTTTTTGCCCCAGGAGCTGGCACTATCCTATCTGATTTCGGGGCGAACGTAATTCATGTAGAGCCTCCGGGCATTGGTGACCCCCATAGAAAATTGAGCCAACTGAGACCTCTACCAGAGTCAGAAGAAAACTATTGCTGGGATTTGGATGGCAGAAATAAGAAGAGCTTGGTTTTAGATCTGAAGAGCCAGCAAGGCTATGCGATAGTAAAAAAAATGTTAGAGACAACTGATGTCTTAATCACAAATTATCATCCTTCGGTACTAGAAGCTTTAAAACTAACCTACGAAGAAGTTAAAATAATTAATTCGAGCCTAGTATATGCCCATGGGACTGGCTATGGGGAGAAGGGTGAAGAAATAGAAAAACCTGGTTATGACGCCACAGCTTGGTGGGCACGCTCGGGGATGATGGACGCGGTACGACCGAAGGAATCTGAATTGGCTTTGGCAGCACCAGGGATGGGAGACCACCCTAGCAGCCTCTCTTTAGTAAGCGGGATAATGATGGCGTTGTATGCTAGAAACAAAACGAAGGAAGGATCTAAAGTATCGAGCTCATTGATGGCAAACGGAATTTGGGCTAACAGCATATTAGTTCAAGCAGCTTTATCAAAAAATTCAAAATTTTTTAAACCAACTCAAGCTACAACAACAAATGCTATGGTGAATCATTATAAATGTTCTGATGAGAAATCATTTTATCTTGCACTCGTTAAGGAGGAGTTTGAGTTCCCGATTTTTTGTGACGCAATTGACCTACCGAAGCTAAAGAGCGATAGGCGATTCATGGAAATTTCCGAACGAAGAAAAAACTCTATCAACCTAGTTTCAATTCTAAATGAACACTTTAAACAAAAACCTCTATCCTTTTGGAAAGACAGATTCGATAGAAATAAAATCACCTATGGACATATAAACAGCGTCGAAGAGGTGGCAAACGATAAGCAAATGCACGCTAATAATGCTTTCCTAGAATTTAGTGAGGAACCAGGAAAGAAAGTAGTCAACAGTCCGTTTGATATCAGTGGATATGATAAGATAAAACCTACATTACCCCCAACTTTAGGCGAGCATACTAACACAATCTTAAATGAACTAGGATATGGCGACGAAGAAATAAAGGCTCTAGAAGATGCCGGCGTTGTTTTTGCAGGCTTGAAGAAATAGATAACCTCTTCGCTTTTATTTTCCAACAATGTTCTAAGCTTAAAAAAATACTCCTGCGTTTTTCAGCATGTCCGTTATAAACACACCTACTCGCAGTTTGGATAGCTCGCTACGTTGATCGTGCCGACAGTCCATTTCCATTTTTCAAATAAATTTTCTATTAGTTTATTACAACTAACATCCGACATAAGTAATCATCCTATTCATTGTTTTATTAAGTAACTAAGGTAATATTACGTGGGCTATTGGGTATTTAAACTTCTCTCTGGGTAACTAATTTCCAAATAGAGGAATATTGATGAAATCCGAAGATTTAAAATTGTTGGGCTTGTCCAATAAATTCCAGATCATTATTGAAAGCCTTGTTGAAACTGTCGAAATGTACAACTATGATGTCCGATTTTTTGGCACTCTTGATCCTGACTTTTTTCTGCCTGAGATTCTTCTAACAAAAAAAATCTCATGTTGTGTGCGTTTGGATCTTTTTGAAGAAGGCCCAGCCGATTCAACGAATGGCACGTGTGTTTTTTGTGATGACCTTTCCCAAGAAGACATCAGTGCTTTCCTAGAGGTAAGCGAAGAGGAACAAGGAAGACTCGTGTCACTAATGAAGGAAACTCTTAATCGCAATGAGAACGTGAAGTTTTTTATGGAACTTGAAAGTATTGATGACTTAGAATCCGATAAGAACATCGGTTCCGAAGATACACTAGAAGCGATTGCACGTAGAATTATTAACATAAAAGTCGTAGCCGAAACAGGCACTAGACGAAACTACTTTTCTTAAAAAACGAGGAAGAGCCAATGAAACTCCAAAACATTCTTATTTTTCTAGTCGCTACGATTTACTCTTATCAGATTAGCGCACAAACACCTGACCTATCAGGGAGCAATTTTTTTAAAGATGGCACAGGAAATATCATCAATCTTACCGATGGTATAGTTTACAAAGACCTAGGTGATGGCGCCTTGCTCAACCTAAGCTCTGGCGAGCTCTATAAAAGGATAGCTGACGGAACAATCATTAAATTAGATACGAAAATTGCGGTTCCGATACAAATAAAATAAGGTCTCTATTATTCAGAAAATTCGTACCGCAGATTGATCGAACCGTAGAAGTTTCTACCTGGTCCGGGCTCAAAAAATCTATTTGTGGCGTCTTGGATTCTAACTTCCTGATTATAATCTTGCTTAAATAAGTTATTAACACCAATACGAGGCGATATGGAGAGCTTTTTTATTTTCTTCGTGTAACCCAAAACAATATTTGATAGGTTGTAATTACTAACTTCTACATTATTTAAGTTGTCAGCATACATCGAACCAATGTAGGACCAATCCCATTTAAAAAAGACTCCTGACGAGTGTTTATAATCTAGCTCCACATAGGCATGGTGTTCTGGTACACCAGGCAATTGAGAGCCAACAGCATTTGGCGCGTTAACGAATTTATCAAACTCCAGATCAGAGTAAGTATATGTCCCCAAAAAATCCAAACCAGAAAGAATACTCGCATCAAAACCTAGCTCTACGCCCCGTCGCTCCGTATCAGCATTGTTGAAAAAAGCTCGACCCCCGACATTAGTTACTGTTGTCACTTCGTCCTCTACTTCCAGATCGTAAAAAGCAATCTCATAACTTAGTCTATCAAATAGCGACCCCTTTACTCCGACTTCGTAGCCCTCGGTACGCTGTGCAGCCACATTTGCAAAACCACCCAAACTCCCATTGTTACTTGGGTTGGCAAATTCAGTAAAAGTCGGGGTTTCAAAAGCTGTTGAACGATTTACGTAAACACTAAGTGATGGAAGGAGCTCATAGGAAGCACCAATCGAATAATTAATTTCATTAAACTTCAAGACCTCCGATTGATCGCCATTTGTTAGGAACTTATCCTCTATTTCGAACTTTACATGGTCATAGCGAAGCCCGCCTGTAAGAAGCATTTTCTCAGATAGAGAAAACTCTTCTTGCAGAAAAATACCCACTGTATTCGCTTTCTCATGTTGTTCAAATTGAAGGGGGCCTTGGGTGCCTGACAAATTATTAAACCGTCGCCGATCATCTTCCATCGAATCAACATCAATTCCTAGCGTTAAACGATTAGCTCTTGCAAGAAATGCAGCTGAATTCGAATACTGAAAACCTCCTCCAAGAAAGAAACGATCTACCTTAACAATTCCTGCTCCAATAAAAGGTGTAATAGGTAACTTCGCATCAAAGTCTCTCCAGTTATAATAATTTTTTAGGCGAAAGGAGTGGCTTCCTAGCGTTTTTTCCCAAATTGCTCCAACTTTTTTATCGGCAACCTCCTCTCCAGCATCTAGATCCAAATTACGCTGACGGGCAGACCGTCTACTTAGAGCCCTTTCCGTCTGATTTAAACCGCCGGAATCTTCAGCCTCGGGAGAATCCACCGCCCGCAGCATCAACCGACCCACAGAACCATCTCCAAATTCGTACTTAAATTTCCCACTTAAATTACCTTGCTTCACATTAGAGTGCTCTCTATATCCACCATAATTCAAATAAGAGCCATTCATAAGGTAACTTAAACTTCCTTTTTTACCTCCCACCTTTATTTGCTCTCGAAGAAACGAATACTCCCCCAACATTGACCCGATTTCAATAAACTCATTATCTCCGCCATCTTCAGTATAGATATTGATCACTCCTCCCGATGAAGCTCCATACAAAGCCGATGCCGGACCTCTAATTACTTCTATTTTTTCTATGTTCCCAAGATCTAGATCATCCAACGCCGTTTGCCCATCGGGTGCGGTTGATGGTATGTCGTCAATAAAAACCTTTATTCCTCGAATGCCAAAATTAGAGCGCGCACCAAAGCCTCTGATTGAAAGTCTAAGATCTCTAGAGTAATTGTAGCGATTAGAAAAAAATAATCCTGGTATTCTAGCCATGGATTCATCTAGGCCAAGTAGCTGTCTATTTTTTATTTCTTCAGACCGTACAACACTGACGGCCAAAGGCACATCTTTCAAGCTGCTCTGTACTCGTGTAGCGTTTACATACACCTCTTCGGCGGCAAAAGGCGAAGACCCTAAAGTAAAACAGATTGAAAAGAAAAAAAGAAAGGTTTTTTTATTTATCACTGGCTTCACACTCATATTTGTTCTAACTCTTGGCAGAGAAAAATAAACTTATTTAGAAAAAAATTCCATCAAAATAAACTAAAACCTAATTCTTTGTGCCTGAGAACATAGCGATCGGTTGAAAACAGCCAAAAATATGACTGGCAAAAAAAAGATCGAACAAAGGCCTACTAAGTCATCTCTCTAACAAGAAGCCCTTATAACCACCTGACGCTTCCTCGTCGCATTTTTCCCGATAGAGTGGGTTTCCTCCTGCGTATTGCAGGAAAGTTCTTTTCTTTCCAGGAATGTTCGCTCCAACAAACCAAGAATCAGTCTCTAGGATAAGAGAGTCAGCAACGCTATCGTAGACATGTTCTGTCCAAATTTTCTCAGAAGATAACTTAGCCGATATTTTAGTGAACTTATTATCCTTAAGATATTTTATACAGTCAGTGACCCATTCCACATTTTGTTCAATACACCTAGGAATATTACAAAAAGTCGCTGCATTATGAGGACCAACAAGAGTAAACAAATTAGGGAATCCGTTTGAAGTCAGGCCTAAATAAGTAGAAGGACCATCAATCCATTTATCTTTTAATTTTTGGCCTCCCTCTCCACTTATATCTATATGCTTAAAAGCTCCAGTAACAGCGTCAAATCCAGTTGCATAAATTATTAAATCGAAATGGTAACTTTCGGAACTAGTTTTTATTCCTGTTTTAGTTATTTTTTCGATTGGTGTTTCATTGAGATCAACCAAGGTCACATTGTCTTGACCGTAAACTTTATAATAACCGCTCTCCATTGGCACCCTTCTTAAGCCAAACCCGTGATCCGTCGGACACAACTTTTCTGCTAGCACTGGATCTTCAATTTGCTCTTTAATTTTCTTCCTCACAAAATCAGAAACCAAATCATTGGCTTCACGGCTGGAGAAGATGTCATGGAAGTTTGCAAGCCACAACGCAAAGCCTGGCTCCGCCCACAACTTTTCAAAGAGTTCTTCTCTTTCTTCCGGGCTCACCTCTAGCGCAGACCTTTCATCAAAGCCATGTAGGAAAGAACCCCAAGTGTTTTTACACTTTTCAAAATAACTGGCATAATTTTTCTTAATCTCACGCTGAGTATTCTCATCTATGGGCCTGTTCCCTAATGGGACGCAGTATTCTGGCTTCAATTGGAAGACCGTTAAATTTCCAATGTCTTTAGCGATCTCAGTAATAAGCTGTACCGCAGTCGCCCCGGTTCCAATTACGCCAACTTTCTTTTCACTCAAATCAATCTCTTTCTTAGGCCACTGAGACGTGTGCCATGAGTCACCTTCGAAACTCTCTTTACCGATAAAATCTGGAATATAAGGCGAGGAGAGGGCTCCAATAGCTGTTATCAAGAAATCGGATGTCACCGCTGTTCCATCAACGGAACTAGTTGTCCACTCACAACAACTTGCATCAAAAGACGCGGTAGCGATTCGCGTATTAAATTGAATATCTTCTTTTAAATCATACTTTTCGGCCACATACTGTAGATACCTCAAAGTCTCCGGTTGAGCCGAAAAATGTTCCGACCAACTCCATTCATGCAAAACCTCCTTCGAAAAGGAATAACAGTAACTATAGCTCTCAGAATCAAAACGACATCCTGGATACCTATTCCAATACCAGGTGCCTCCTACGTCGCTTCCTGCTTCAAACACTTTGACTGATAATCCCAGATTTTTTAATCGGTACAGTTGATACATACCAGATATCCCAGCGCCTATTATCACAGCATCGTACTTCATACCCAAATTTGCCATACTTTCTAATTCTCCATTTTGAACTATTTAATTTATATATTTTAAAGCGCACTGCTACCTTAGTAGAGCAGCTATTTGCCAATTCCTTTCATAAGCAATTCAAAATTCCCGTTTGCTATAGCGACAGCGCCTTTGTTTCCACCCGGTTTATACCAATATGAAATATTCAATAGTTGAAACACTGAGCGAGAAACGAAAGCGATATCTTTAACTTTAAAGCAACCTTCATCTACTCCTTCCTCTAATATATTTTTTAACAAATCTAGATACTTCATTCTAAACATTTCGAAAGACTCCCGTTCACTAATATCCCTTCGGGCAACACCTCCGTATCCTACAATAGTGGCACTGACCATCCAGAAATTCTCCTCAAAGTACTGAGCATGAGCAAGAAAGAATCGCTCCAACTTCATTAAGGCAGACTTTTCTTGTTCCACCTCTGATGAGACAAATTTATAAATTCCCTTCATACTCCTCAGAGCAATTGCTGTGAAAATTTCTTGTTTCGTCGAAAAATAATAG
>MDTG01049075.1_pt1 | contig 20490 bp, 18 predicted proteins | sample 811421 | NCBI WGS metagenome assembly MDTG01 (sample SAMN05326645, study PRJNA326480) | marine metagenome | isolation source: seawater | place: Pacific Ocean: South East | collected 2011
ACCCCCGCGATCAGCAGACCGGCCCCCGCCAGCGCCAGGAGCGCGCCCCCGCCTGGGCCCCGACTCGCCGCCGGCTGACGCAGCTCGGCCAGCGCCGCCGCGAAGGCGTCGCCGTCGGGGTAGCGATCGGCCGGGGAGGCGGCGAGCGCCCGCAGACACACCCGGCTGAGCCCCTCGTCTACGTCGGGCCGCAGCGCGCGGGGCGGACGCGGGGCGCCGCGCTGGACCTGGGCGCTCAGCTCGAGCAAGTTCGCGCCAGCGAAGGGCAGCGCGTCGGTCAGCTGCTCGTAGAGCACCACCCCCAGCGACCACACGTCGAGGGTCGCGCCCGAGTGCTCGCCCGCCAAGGCCTCCGGCGCCATGTAGTAGGGAGTCCCGAGCAGCTGCGCGCTGCGGGTCAGCCGCTCCAGGTCCTCGGCCCCCGCGATCCCGAAGTCGGCCACCCGCAGGCGGCCCGCCTCGTCGACGAGCAGGTTCTCGGGCTTCACGTCGCGGTGGACCAGCCCCTGGGCGTGGGCGTGGCCGAGGCCCCGCGCCGCCTGCTCGACCCAGGCCACGCGCTGCGCGAGCGAAGCCGAGGCTCCGGCCTCGAGCAAGGTGCGGGCGCCGGGGACGAGCTCGTAGACGAAGGCCGGCTGCCCGTCGAGGTGGGTCCGGGCGTGCACCTTGAGCACGTTGGGGTGGTCGAGGCGCGCGACCAGCTCGCCTTCGCGCACGAAGCGGCGCTGGTCGCTCGCCCCCAGGGCGGCCTTGATCGCGACCAGGCGCCCCGAGGTGCGCTCGCGGGCGCGATAGACGACCCCCATGCCCCCGCGACCCAGCTCGTCGAGGAGCTCGTAGCGCCCGTCGTCGCTGCGCCGCGCTCCCGGCGAGGCAGGGGAGGGCGCGTCGCCCGCGCCTGGCTCGGTCGGGCGCCCGTGCAGCGGCGCCGCCTGGTCCTCGGTCGGCAGGGAGGCCCCGCCAGCTCCCCGGCCCTGCGCGTCGTCCGCGCCCTCCCTCAGTTCGGCCCGATCTCGGTCAGGAAGGCCCGCAGCTCCTTGCGCAGCTCGGTGTCGGTGGGCGCCGCCGCGCGGAAGGCGCGCAGGATCTCCTGGCGCGCCCCCTTCTTGTCGCCGCCCTGCGCGAGGAGCTTGGCCCGCAGGAAGATCCCCCGCGCCAGCTGCGCCTTGATCGCCAGCGCCGCGTCGACGTGCGCCATGGCCTGCTTGGGGTCGCTGGGCGCCTCGAGCTCGGCCAGGTCCACCAGCGCGTTGGCGCGGTGCGGATCGAGCACGCGCCGGTCGACCAGCCAGCCCGAGACCTCCCAGGCCAGCCGCTCGGTGGACGGCACCTCGCGCCACTCCTCGCCCTGCGGATCGCCCCCCGCCACGGCCTTGGCGTGCGCCGCGAGCAGCTCGACGCGCTTGCGCGCAGCCGCGAGGGCCTCGGCGCCTGGCTTCACGCGCATCTCCAGCGCCAGCAAGGCGGGCTCGGGCTGGTAGCCCAGCTCTCGGGCTTGCTCCAGGGGCACGAGCATGTCCTGGGCGGTGACCGCCTGGGCGGCCCGCGCCAGCACGAAAGCGCCCAGCGCGCGCTGGCGCCGCTGGAGCGCGTCCAGGGGGGGGACGCCTCGTGCGGATCCGGGGCGTCCCGACCCGGCTCAGGCCCCGGGGGGCGGTCGTCCTTGTCGCCAGGCGCGCGCAGCACGACCTCGTCCAGCGCTCTTTGGAGGCCCCTCCAGGCGTCGTGCACGCGCTCGTAGACCAGCGGCTGCTCCAGCGACTCCAAGAGGCAGACCGCCAGCCACTCACCCGGCGTCTCGGGGTCCGCGGGCACAGGGCCCTTTCGGGCGAGGTAGTGGGAACGAAGAATGTCCTCGAAGCCCACCGGCAAGTAGCCCACCTCGCACTGGCGCAGGGTCAGGGCCAGCAGCTTCTCTGGCTGATCGACCGCCGCCTGGAGCTGATCGCGCCAGTTGGCGAGCCCCTCGAGGGGGACGCGCAGGCCGTGACGCGGGAAGCGCAGGATCAAGCGCTGGAGCAGCTCCCAGTCCTCCTGGCCCAGGGTCGGGCTCAGCAGGTGCTGCGCGGCGATCGCCTCGAGCGGCCGCCCCAGGGTGTCGAGGGGGGTGCGCGGCGCTTGCCCGTCCAACTGGGGCAGCTTGTAGAGGTAGCCCACGTGCTCGGCGTCGAGCAGGTCGAGCATGGCGTGGGCCCGGCGCAGGTCACCCTCGCCGAGGGCGAGGAACTCGGCCAGGTCCTCGTCTGCTCGCAGCGCGTCCAGGAGCCCGTGGCCCGCCCACTGCTTCAGCTCCTCCAGCGCCCGGCGCGTCACGGGTCGCTGGTCGAGCAGCCGCGCGAGGCGGACCCGGTTGGCTTCGCGCAGGATCGCCTCCAGCCCGGGCCGACAGGCCGGCGGGAGGTTGGCGCTGTCGAGCAGGCTGCGCGCCTGAGTCGCGGCCCGCCGGATCTGCCCCGAGAGGTAGTCGTGGGCGACCTCCAGGCTGGGCCGATAGGGCTCGGGCGCAGCCTCGAGCAGCGAGCGCGCGCGCGGGAGCGCCTTGCGGTTGCCCTCCGCCGCGTCGCGCAGGGCCCGACAGGCGAGCATCGCGGACTCGAGCGGCCCGGGCTCCTTGGTCGCGGCCGGCAGGGGATCGCCAGCCAGGAGCCCGCTCCAGCCCCGCACTCCGCGGAACTGGGAGAGCAGCCCGACCTTCTCGTAGCGAGCCTCTTCCTGGGGCAGCCCGACGGGAGCCGGCGGAGCTTCCCCCTGGTAGTAGGGGAGGGGCAGCCCCTTCTCAGCCAGGCGGAGCTCCCACTGGGCGAGCCCCCCGAGCAGGCTGGCGCGCTGGTAGCCCAGCCAGAAGTGGTTGAACACGAAGGGCGTCCCGAGGGCCAGGCCCACGAGCATCAGCGCGAAGAGCGGCTGCCGCTTGAACCAGCGCACGAGGGGATTGGGCGACTCGGGCGGCGGCAAAGCCCACTCACCGCTGATCGGTTGGGGCTTGCCCTCGAGGGGAGCCGGCTCGACCGGGTCGACGGCCCGCCAAGTCCCCGACTCGGTCCGAGGTCCCACGATCGCGGCCTCAGCGTCCTCCTCGGCCTCGGACGCCGGCCCCTCGGCCGGGCTCGGGCCCTCGGTCTCGGTCGTCGGACTCGGACTCGGGCGCTCGGTCTCGGTCTCAGTGGTCGGACTCGGGCTCGGGCTCTCGGTCGTCGGGCTCGGGCTCTCGGTCTCGGTCGTCGGGCTCGGGCTCTCGGTCTCGGTCGTCGGACTCGGGCTCGGGCTCTCGGTCGTCGGGCTCGGGCTCGGGCTCTCGGTCGTCGGGCTCGGCCTCGGGCTCTCGGTCGTCGGACTCGGGCTCGGGCTCCCGGTCGTCGGGCTCGGGCCCTCGGTCTCGGTCGTCGGGCTCGGGCCCTCGGTCTCGGTCGTCGGGCTCTCGGTCGTCGGGCTCGACCCCTCGGCCTCGGCCTCGACCCCCGGCTCCCCGCCGCCCACACCCGTCTGGTTCGCTGCGTCACCCATGAGCGCCCCATGGTATCGCCCCACCTGCTGGCGACGAGCCCGCTTCTGCCGTTACCCTGAGCGACCTTTCAGGAGGTCCTCATGAGCAGCCTCGTCGGCACCTCGCCGCCGCGGATCGACGGAGTCGCCAAGGTCACGGGCGCCGCCCGCTACGTCGACGATCTCTCACCGCCCAACCTCCTCTACGGACGCACGGTCCGCTCGACGGTCCCCCACGCGGTGCTGGAGGCGATCGAGCTCGATCCGGCCTTCGACTGGGAGGGGATCACGGTCGTCACCGCCGACGACATTCCCGCAGAGGGCCAGAACGTCGTCGCCCTGATCCTCGACGACCAGCCGGCCCTCGTCCCGCTCGGCGGCACGATCCGCCACGTGGACGAAGCCGTGGCCCTCGTCGCCGCCGAGACCAAGGAGCGGGCCGAGGCGGCCCGGGCTCACGTGAGGCTGAAGGTCCGCGAGCTCGCGCCGGTGCTCTCGATCGAGGAGGCGCTCGCGGCCGAGACCAAGCTTCACAACGACGACAACGTGTTCAAGCGCTTCGAGATCCTCAAGGGCGACGTCGAGGCCGGCCTGGCCGCCGCCGAACACGTGATCGAGGCCACCTACCGCACCGGCGCCCAGGAGCAGATGTACATCGAGCCTCAGGGCATGCTCGCCCACTGGCGCGAAGACGGCGCGGTCGAGGTCACGGGGTCGCTGCAGTGCCCCTACTACGTGCACAAGGCGCTCAAGGTCCTCTACGGGCTGCCCGACGAGCGGGTCGTGATCGCGCAGTCCGTCACCGGCGGCGGCTTCGGCGGCAAGGAGGAATACCCCTCCATGATCGCGGCGCACACGACCCTCCTGGCCAAGAAGGCCGGCCGCCCGGTCAAGCTGGTCTACGAGCGCGACGAGGACGTGGCCGCCACGACCAAGCGCCACCCTTCCCGGACCGTTCACAAGCTCGGCTTCAACTCCGACGGCGAGCTGGTCGCGGCCGATATCGACGTCGTGATCGACGGCGGCGCCTACGCGACCCTGAGCGAGGTCGTGCTCAGCCGCGCCGTGCTCCACGCCTCGGGCCCCTACCGGATCCCCCACGTGCGGATCGTGGGCCGGGCCGTGGCGACCAACCACCCGCCCCACGGCGCCTTCCGCGGCTTCGGCGCGCCCCAGACGACCTTCGCCTACGAGCGCCAAATGGCGAAGGCGGCCCGCCAGCTGGGGATCGAGCCCTTCGAGCTGCGGCGCAAGAACGCCTACGTGCTGGGCGACACGACCGCGACCGGCCAGACCCTCAAGGAGAGCGTGGCCAGCGCGGAGGTCCTCGACGCGGTCACGGCCGCCCTCGACGCCACGCCGCCCCACCCCTCGCGCCGCGCGCCCAGCGCCAACGTGAAGCGCGGCCGCGGGATCAGCTTCTACTTCCACGGCGCGGGCTTCACCGGCTCGGGCGAGGAGCGCCTCAAGGGCCAGGCCACGGTCGCGCTGACCGGCGCCGGTGACTTCGAGGTCCGCTCCTCGTCGACCGACATTGGCCAGGGCGCCATGACGACCTTCGCCCAGATCGCGGGCAGCGCCCTGGACGTCGACCCCGCGCGAGTCAGCGTCCCGACGCCGCGGACCGACCGGGTCCCCGACAGCGGCCCCACGGTGGCCTCGCGGACCTGCATGGTCGTCGGCCACGTCGTCGAGCAGGCGGCGGCCAAGCTGGGCGATCGGATCAAGGCCTACGCACAGGAGCACGGCCTCGACGCCGGCGACACGGCGGCCGTCGCGACCCACGCCCGTGAGTCCGGCCCGGGCGAGCTCCTGGCCACGGTCACCTACAGCCCCCCGCCCGGGATCGTGTGGGACGACCAGACCTACTCGGGCGACGCCTACCCCGTGTTCGGCTGGGCCTGCTGCGCGGTCGACCTCGCGGTCGACGTCGACACCCTCGAGGTGACCGTCGAGCGCTGCGTTCACGCCGTCGACGTGGGCAAGGCGATCAACCCGCGGATCGTCGCGGGCCAGATCGAGGGCGGCACGCTCCAGGCCCTGGGGTGGGCCCTGTGGGAAGCCGTCGGCTACGAGGGCGGTCGGGTGACCACCAACCGCATGACCAACTGCATCATTCCGACCTCGATCGAGGCCCCCGAGCTGGAGGCGATCGTGGTCGAGGTCCCCTACTCCCACGGCCCGCACGGGGCCAAGGGCGTGGGCGAGATCCCCATGGACGGCCCCGCCGCAGCGGTGGCCAACGCGCTCGAGGACGCGCTGGGGGTGGCCACCGACGAGGTGCCCCTCCTGCCCGAGGTCCTGCTGCGGCTGCGGACTCAGGGGTGACTCGGTGCAGCGAAGGAAGGAGCGCCGCATGGAGCGCACGGATCAATTGAGCAACCGCGGTCAAGCGACGCGCTGCAGCGAGTCACCCCGCAACGAGGAGGCGGCGTGAAGATCGAGCTGAAGGTCAACGGCGAGGCGCGCGAGGTCGAGGCCTCGCCCGTGGCGCGCCTGCTGGACGTGCTGCGCGAGGACATTCGCCTGACCGGCACCAAGGAGGGCTGCGGCGAAGGCGAGTGCGGCGCCTGCACGGTGCTGATCGACGGCAAGGCGGTCAACAGCTGCCTGGTCCCGGCGGCCCAGGCGGTCGGTCACGAGCTGACCACGATCGAGGGCCTGGCCGCGAGCCGCAACGCCGAGGTCGTGACCGACGTGCAGCAGATCCTGGTCGAGCTGGGCGGGACCCAGTGCGGGATCTGCACCCCGGGGATCGCGCTCTGCGCGACGGCGGTGTTGGAGCAGGAGAGCAACCCCAGCCGCGAGCGGATCCGCGAGCTCCTGGCGGGCAACCTCTGCCGCTGCACCGGCTACCAGCTGATCGTGGACGCCGTGGCGGAGGTGATCGAACGCCGGGGGGCGGCCAAGTGACAGCCTACGTCAAGCCCGCCGACCTGGCCGAGGCCTGCGCCGCGCGCGCCAGCCACCCCGACTACCTGCTCCTGGCCGGCGGGACCGACTACATGGTCGGTGTGCTGCACAAGGACGCGCCGGCGGGCGTGATCGACCTGTTCGACCTGCCCGGCCTGCGCGGGATCGAGCGCCGCGACGACGCCTGGCGGATCGGCGCCGCGACCACCTACGCCGACCTCCTCCGCCACGAGGAGCTGTGCGCGGAGCTGCCCCTGCTGGCCCAGTGCGCGCGCGAGATCGGCGCGGTCCAGATCCAGGAGCGCGGGACCCTGGGCGGCAACATGGGCACCAGCTCGCCGGTCGGCGACACGCTGCCCTGCATGCTGGCCCTGAACGCGGTGATCCACCTCGCGAGCGCGGAGGGCGAGCGCGCGCTCCCCTACGACGGCTTCTGCACGGGCTACCGCCAGATCGCGGCCCGCCCCGACGAGCTGATCGCCGCGATCGAGCTGCCGCGCCCGGTCCCCGGCGTGCAGTTCTGGCGCAAGGTCGGGACCCGCAAGGCGCAGGCGATCAGCAAGGTCATGGTGGCCGCGAGCGCGAGGCGCAGCGGCGAGACCCTGAGCGAGGTTCGCCTGGCCATGGGTGCTGTGGCCGATCGGCCGGTCCGGCTGAAGGCCACGGAGGCCCTGCTCGAGGGCCAGGCGCCCAGCGCCGAGCTGGCCGAGGCCGTGCGCGCCCAGGTCGCCGAGGAGATCACCCCGATCAGCGACGTGCGCTCGACCGCGCCCTACCGGCTCTTCGCCGCCCAGAACCTGGCCGCGCGCTTCGTGCTGGAGCAGTGCTCGTGAGCGGCGACGAGCACCTGCGCCGCGCGATCGCGCTGGCGCGCGAGCACATGGAGGCCGGCCACGGCGGCCCCTTCGGGGCGGTGATCGTGCGAGGGAGCGTGATCGTGGCCGAGGGCTGGAACCAGGTCACCAGCAGCAACGACCCCACCGCCCACGCCGAGGTCGTCGCGATCCGCCGCGCCTGCGCCAGCCTCGAGACCTTCTCGCTGGGCGAGTGCGTGCTCTACACCAGCTGCGAGCCCTGCCCCATGTGTCTGGGCGCCGCCTACTGGGCGGGCGTCAAGCAGATCGTGTTCGCGGCCAGCCGCCACGACGCGGCCGCGGCGGGCTTCAGCGACGAGTTCCTCTACCGTGAGCTGCCCCTCGAGGTCAGCCAGCGCTCGATCCCGACGATCCAGCGGCTCGCGGAGGAGGGGCGCGGGCCCTTCGACGCCTGGATGGCCAAGGAAGACCGGATCCCCTACTAGGTCCAGCTCCGCCTCACCCGATTCTCCTTCCCCCTTTCGGTCGCTCAGCGACTTTGGGAAGACCTCTGCTCACCCGCCACGAAGGAACTCCGTGAAGATCCGCGCCGCCGTCCTGGAAGAATTTGGCAAGCCCCTCGTCGTGCAGGACCTCGAGCTCGACCCGCCCAAGGAGGGCGAGGTGCTCGTCCAGCTCAAGGCCTGCGGCGTGTGCCACACGGACATGTACACCGCCTCGGGCGTGGACCCCAGCGGCTACGCTCCCTGCGTGCTCGGCCACGAGGGCGCGGGCGTAGTGGCCGAGGTCGGCCCCGGCGTGACCTCCCTCCAGCAGGGCGACCACGTCGTGACGCTCTTCTCGCCCGAGTGCCGTGAGTGCGTGAACTGCAAGAGCGGCAAGACCAATATCTGCCTGAAGATCCGCGCGCAGCAGGGCCAGGGCTACCTGCCCGACGGCACGACCCGCCTCTCGCGCGGCGACGAGCGGATCCGCCACTTCATGGGCTGCTCGACCTTCGCCGAGGCCACGGTCATGCCCGAGGTCGCGCTGGCCAAGGTCGACAAGAGCGCCTCCTTCGACGCGATCTGCCTCTTGGCCTGCGGCGCCACGACCGGGATCGCGGCGGCGCTCTGGAAGGCCGAGGTCGAGCAGGGCTCGAGCGTGGCCGTGTTCGGCGCGGGCATGGTCGGCCTGGGCGCGGTCGCGGGCGCCAAGCTCCGCGGCGCCGAGACGATCGTGGCGGTCGACATGTCGGAGCAGCGCCTCGAGCTGGCCAAACAGTTCGGCGCGACGCACACGATCCTCGCCAGCTCCGGCGATCCGGTCGAGCAGATCGTCGACATGACGGACGGCTTCGGCGCCGACTACACCTTCGAGGCGACCGGCAACGTGGCGGTCATGGGCCAGGCCGTCGAGGCCGCGCGCATGGGCTGGGGCCTGTGCACGGTCCTCGGCGTGGCGGGCCGCGGCGAGAAGCTCGAGATCATTCCTCGCTTCCTGATCACGGGCCGCAAGGTCCAGGGCGGCAGCTTCGGCGGCGCCAAGGGCCGGACCCACGTCCCCCAGCTCGTCGACATGTACGTGCGCGGAGAGCTGGAGCTCGACGGCTTCGTGTCCCACCGGATCAGCCTGGACGAGGTCAACAAGGGCTTCGACCTGATGCACCACCAGGACGGGATCCGCTCGGTGATCCAGTTCTCATGAGCGAGGCCGCACCCTTCGGAGAGCTCCGCAACGCCCAGGGCGAGCGCCTCGACTACGCCTGCGCGGGGGGCGCCGGGCCCGGCGAAGACCTGCTCGTCGTGCTCTGCCACGGCGTGACCGCCAACAAGGACCGCGCCTGGGCCACCACGCTCGCCCAGGAGCTGACCGACGCCGGCTTCGCCAGCCTGCGCTTCTCCTTCGCCGGCAACGGCGAGAGCGAGGGCGACTTCCGCGAGTCGACGATCAGCAAGGAGGTCAGCGACCTCGGCGCCGTCCTCGACGCGGTCGGCGAGCGGCCGCTCTGCGTGGTCGGCCACAGCATGGGCGGCGCGGTCGGCGTCCTGCGCGCCGCCAGCGACGAGCGGATCGACTACCTCGTCTCGCTGGCGGGCATGGTCGACACCAAGGGCTTCTACGAGCGCAAGTTCGGCGAGCAGACGCCTGGCCAGGACCTGATGTGGGACAAGCCCGAGTGCCCGCTCAGCCAGACCTTCAAGGACGACATGTTCGCGATCGGGAGCGTGCTCGAGCGCGGCGCCGAGGTCCGGGTCCCCTGGCTGCTGCTGCACGGCGACGCCGACTCGGTGGTCCTGCCCGAGGACTCGCGCCAGATCGTGAAGCAAGCCCGCTGCGCGCGGCTGATCGAGATCCCGGGCGCTGATCACCTCTTCTCTGGCGAGCACGAGGGGCCCATGGCGAAGCGGGTGGCTGCTTGGCTGCAGGAGCAGGGCTGAGGCTCTAGCCCCGGCCGAGCGCTCGTCTCAGGCCGGCGGCAGCTCGCAGATCGCGCCGCCCTCCAGGCGCTGGACGCGGAAGCCCTCGACCTCCTCGCCGCGCGCGACCTGGCGCAAGGCCTCGCTCAGCCCCTCCCCAGCCGCGCTCCCGTCAAGGCGCCCCAGGGCGCCAGCGCTCGCGGCCCGCACCCGGCCCGCCTCGTCGAGCAGGACGCGCTCGCGCCCGTCCAGGGCGAGCAGGGCGAGCAGAGCGCCCTGCTCCAACCGTCCCGGCTGCTCCCCGGGCGCGGCCTCCCTGGTCGCAGGGCACATGGTCTCATCGAGGAGTTCGTCGAGGACCTCAGCGACCTGGGTGAAGGCGGGGGACATATCGACCCGGCGGGTGCGCCGGTGGAGGTCCCCGCGCCGATAGGCCTGCGCCGTGTCGCTCAGCTCGTTCAGGGGACCGACCACGCGTCGGCGCAAGCGACGCAGGACCAGCACGCTGAAGGCGAAGCTGGCCGCTCCCAGCAAGGCCGCGGCCCAGGCGCCCGCGTGCCCCAGCTCGCGCGCGGCGCTGTCCGCCTGGTGCGTGCTGGCGTGGTTGACGCGCGAGAGCTCACGCACCAGAGCCACCGTCTCCTGGCGCGCGCGTTCGTCGCCGCTCAAGGCGGCGGGCGCCTCCGCCTCGATCCGCTTCAGGATCGGGCTCTCCTCGGGCTCCGTCACGTTGGCGCGAGCCCGCTCCAGCGCACCCGCGAAGCGGTCACGCGCCCGGTCTGGAGCCACCTTCGCCTCGCCCAGCGCCGCGAGCAGCTCCTCGGTCGCCTCGAGCGAGTAGAGGTTCTCAGCCAGGATGCGAGCGATCGCGGGGCCCATGCGCTCGAGCAGGCCGATCGCGCCGAATGAGGTCAGGACCTGCAAGGTCAACAGCGCGCCGACGGCGACGCGGATCTCGACGGCGACCCTCATTCGCCCAACCGCTCCATGAGCCGCTGGCTCGCGCCCGGCTTGGCGACCACGATCGCTATGTCCCCTGCGCCCAAGCGAGTGTCTGCCAGCGGCCGCTCGACCCGGCTGTGACCTCGCTCGTCCAAGCGCCGCACGGCGAGCACCGTCAGCCCATAGCGCCGCGGCAGCTCCAGCTCGGCGAGGCGGTGGCCGACCAGCGCAGGCGGGACCCGGACCTCGCTCATGACCAGGTCCTCGCCCAGGGGCACCTCCTCGAGGATCCCCTGGTAGAGCAGGCGCCGCGCCAGGCGCTCGCCGAAGGCCTTGTCCGGGTTGACGACCTCGTGGGCGCCGACCAGGCGCAGGATCCGCTCCAGGAGCTCGTCGCCGGCCCGCGCGATCACGCGCTCGGCGCCGAGCTGGCGGAGGAGGGTCGTCACGATGATGGCCGCCTCGCGCCCCTCGTCGCCGATCGCGCACACACAGATGTCACGGCTGGCCGGCGCGGTGCGGGCCAGGGCCTCTTCGTCCATGGCGTCGCAGCAGATCGCCTGGCTGACCGCGTCCGCTGCGACCTGGACCCGCTCGGGGAGCACGTCCACCGCCAGCACCTCGACGCCGCTCGCGCTGAGGGAGCGCGCCAGGGCCAGGCCGAACTGGCCCAGCCCGATCACCAGGGCTTGTCGTTTCATGGGGTCTCCGCGGTCAAGGGGACGGCTCAGCCCGTAGCGATCTCGGCTCGCGGACGCTGCCAGCGCCCGGCGGCGCGCTCGGGCTCGGCCAGGAGCAGGAACAGAGTCAGGGGCCCGACGCGCCCCGCCAACATGCAGGTGATCACGATCACCTTGCCCACTCCGTCGAGCTCGGCCGTCGCGCCGAGCGAGAGCCCGACGGTCGCCAGGGCCGAGATCACCTCGAAGAGCAAGCGCAGGAAGGGGGTCGACTGCGTCAGCTGGAGCGCGACCAGCGCCAAGAAGGCCGCGTAGGCGAAGAGCGCCACCGTGGCGAAGGCCTTGAAGATCGTGCGGCGCCCGACCCGAAAGCCGAACACCGAGACCTGGTCCCGTCCGCGCACGCCCGCCCAGGTGGCGAGGAAGAGCAGGGCGGCGGTGGTGGTCTTGATCCCGCCCGCCGTCCCGCCAGGGCAACCGCCCACGACCATGATCGCGAGCGAGAGCGTGATCGAGGCTGGGCCGAGCCGGGTCAAGTCGATCGAGTTGAAGCCAGCCGTACGCAGGGTCACCGACTGGAACCAGGCGTTGCTCAGCTTGGCGCCCGCACCGCTCACGGTGCCCAGGCCCCGATCCCACTCGGCCGCTGCCAGGAAGAGCGCGGGCCCGATCAAGAGCAGGGCCGTCGCGGCGAGCACCAGCTTGGCCTGAGGGCTGAGACGGCGTCGCCGGATCAGGTGAGGCAGGAGCCCGACGACGACCGGCCCCAGGCCTCCAAGCACGATCAGGGCCGCCACCGCGTGCAGGATCGCGGGCGAGTCTTGGTAGGGGATCAGGCTCTCGCTCTGGAGCGCAAAGCCCGCGTTGCAGAAGGCAGAGATCGCGGTGAACAGCCCGCGCCAGGCGGCCTGCCCGAGGGGGTCGCCCGCCCGCCAGAAGAGCCCGCTCAGGACCACGGCTCCGAGCGCCTCGACGCCGAAGGTGATCACGAACACCTGGCGCACGGCCCGCCCCAAGCCGCCGCCGTGCTCGCCGAAGAGCTGGGAGACCGCGGCCTCGTGCTCGAGGCTGAGCCGCCGCCCCATGAGGAAGAGCGCGGCAGTGGAGAAGGCCATGATCCCAAGGCCACCGACCTGGATCAGCAGCAGGATCGCGGCCTGACCGAAGCCCGTGAAGGCCACAGGGGTGTCGAGCACGATCAAGCCCGTGACGCACACCGCGCTGAAGCTGGTGAAGAGCGCGTCGAGCCCGCTGATCGGTTGGGTCACGGCCCAGGGCAACGAGAGCAGCGCCCCTCCGGCGAGGCCGCTGAGGAGGAAGCTCACCACGAGGAGCCGGGCCGGGTCATGGAGCACGGGCTCCCACCAGGGCGCGCCGAGGCGCCGGGCGCGCCGGGGGCTGCTCTGAGGCGGCGCCAGCCCACCCGCCAGGAGGCTGCCCCCGAGCAGGAAGGCGAGGAGCGCGCGCCCCGGGCTATCACTCAGCCGCGGCGCCGCCAGGGCCCAGCAGCCCAGCACGCCGACCCAGAGCAGCGCCCGCGCCCCGCGCCGTCCGCGAGCGCGGGTCCAGGCGGACAGGGGGAAGAGCAGCGCGAGCCCGAGCGCAAACAGGCTCAGGCGAGCATCCGCCTCTGGCCAGAGCCGCGAGAGCGCCCCGTAGGCCAGCGCGCCGGCTCCGCAAAGGAGCAGCAGCCGCCAGGTCGGCAGGGGCGGTTCGGTGGGGCGAGCCATGCGCGGCGTTGTAGCAAGCGACAGGTCGAGCTGAGGAGGGGGAGGACACCGCGCGGGTGAGGCACGTCCGCCGCAGCGCGCGTCTCCTCGCCACCTGCGACGGGGCCCGCGCGGGGAAGACGAGCGCTCTCGTCGCCGAGCCACACGCCAAGAGCCCCCACTCTGGTCGGGAGCGAGGGCTCGTTACGTGTGAGGCTTGCGGCTCTAGCGCCAGTGGCGGCAGCGTCGGTTGCAGACGTGGCGCGGATGGCCGTGGGTGTAGATCACGACCTTGGCCCGGGGGCGAGGGGCGCGCCACGAGGCGCAGCCGCTCTTGCAGACGTGGCGGGCGTGGCCGTGGCTGTAGATCACGACCTTGGCCCGAGGGCGCGGGGCGCGCCAATGGCGGCAGCCGCTCTTGCACACGTGCAGGTGGTGGCCGTGGGGGTGGACGACGACGCGCGCTCGGGGGCGGGGGGCGCGCCAGTAGCGGCAGCCGCTCTTGCAGACGTGGCTGCGGTGGCCGTGGGCGTAGACCCGCACGGCGGGTCGGCGGGGGGCGCGAGCGCGGGGGCGGTAGTGGCTGCAGCCGCCGCCGCACACGTGGCGCGCGTGGCCGTGGCGGAAGGTGACGCTGGCGCTCACGCCGGGGGTGCGGGCCCTCACGACGCAGCCGCTCAGGCCGAGGGCCCCGCAGGCGAGCAGGGCCAGGAGACCCGTGCGTAGGGTCGGGTGAATCGAGCGGTTGGACATTTCAGCTCCTCTCGGTGGGCTCCTCGGACGAACCAGGGTGACGCCGATTCAACGCGGAAGCACGGGGCAAGTTCTGCTTGGCCAGCATAAGTCATGGATGGTCTTTCGCTTAGCAGACCTGTATCCGCCGTTGCCGTTCGTGGTGAGACGCGCGCCGCTCGTGGGACGCACGAGCGCGATTCCTCGTCCGACCTGGACGATCTGGGTCACGGGTCTCCCAAGTCCTTTGAGCCGGCTTTGGCCTCTCCCTTGCCCAGGAGAGGGGTGGAAGGAAGGAACGGAGATGATCAGCACCACCTGCGGAGACTGCGGACGAGACAACGAGGCGCCCGAGGCGCTGCGCGGCGTCAGCTTGGAGTGCGCGTGCGGCGCGAGCTATCGCGTCGGCGTCCAGACCAAGGCGCGCAAGGTCGCCTTGGACTGCCCCAGCTGCGAGGCCGCGCTGCGAGTGCCGGTCGCCTACGCTGGACGTCGGATCCGCTGCAAGAGCTGCCAAGCCAAGGTGGCTGTGCCGGACCCGGCCGCGGAGGCCGCCGCCGCCGCCGCGAACCGAGACGAAGCGCGCACGGTCTCGCTCCTCACGCGACGGGTCGAGGATCTGCAGAACCAGTGCGGCGTCGGCTTCAGCTTCTTCGGCGCCTGCGTGCTGATCCTCGCCCTCTCGCTCCGCCTGACCCTGGGCGAGTCGCTGGCCGCCGACGTGGCCCTCGCCGCGGGAGCCTTCTTCTGCGTCAACGGCGCGCTCTACAAGCTGACCCGCCAGCTGCCCTTCGCCTACATGGCGGTCCTGGGCTGGTTCTGCGTCGCGCTGCCCCTCGGCTTCGTCGCCGCCAAGCTCCTGCTCTCGGTGAACGTCGTGGCCCTCGCCGCGGGGCCGATCGCTGGGCCTTTCACCACGATCCTGGCCGGGGTGTTCGCGACCTCGCTCAGCGTGTTCCCCGCCCGCGTGGTCAAGGAGCTCGACGCGACCCAGGCCGAGCGCGAGCGGCGCCAGCTCAGCCTCGCTTAGACAACACAGCCTGCTCGAGCGTGAGGCGCTCGGCTTCCTCGGGGTTGGGGTCGCCGAGCGCCTCGCGCTGCCAGGCGACGGTGCGCGCGATCGCCTCGGCGCGCGGGAGCCCCTCCGCGAAGCCCAGCGCGCGGATCCGCGGGCTGACCAGGGTCAGGTCCTGGCGCGCGTCGAAGCCGGCGCGCAGCTCCTCAGGCAGCTCCTCGTCAGGGACGACCACGACCTCTCCCTGCCAGCCGCAGGCGGCCCCGATCGCGCGGACCCACTCCAGCTCGGTCTGCGCGCTGGGCTCGGCCACGGCGAAGGTCCCGCCAGTCGCGTCGGGGTGCGTCGCGACGAGCGCCAGGGCCGCGCCCGCGTCGTCGACGTAGCCGCGGCAGCCGCGCCAGCCGGCGAGCGACTCGGCCAGGAGCACGTCCCGGCCGAGCAGCTGGCGCCGCAGGTAGCTCGCGGTGCGGGCCTGGGGGTCGCCGGGCCCATAGACCATGGGCAAGCGCAGGGTCGCCACCTCGAGCCTCTCCACCTCGCGGTAGGCCGCCTCGACCAGGAGCTTGTCGTAGTCGCGCAGGAAGGCCTGCTTCTCGGGCGGGAGCTTCCCCTCGAGCCCGCGGTAGGGGAAGCGGCTGACCCGCAGCGGGCCATCTTCCTGGGCCGGCTCGACGAAGGGCTCGCCGTCCTCGGGCTTGCCGTGGAGGACCCCGAAGCTGCGGTAGACGTCGCAGCTGCTGGCCACCGCGACCCGCGGGACCAGGGTCGCGAGGACCTCCGCCACGGGGCGCGAGTCCGCCACGGTCATCGCGATCATGTCCAGGGCCGCGTCGGGCCCGAGGGCAGCGAGCTCGTCTCGGTGCTCGCCGAGCCGGGCGCGGTCGCCGAGGACCTCGATCACCCCGTCGGGCAGCTCGGCCGCCGTCTGGCCGCGGTGAAAGCAGATCACCTCGTGGCCAGCCGCTACGAGGGCGCGGACGGCCGCCAGGCCAATGAAGCGGGTGCCGCCGAGGACGAGGACCTTCATGGCCCGAAGCTAACCGCCATCTCTAGGCTTGCATCGGCCAAGGGTCGGGTGGTATGACCAGTTGACCACCCGGCCACTGGAGCCTAGCCTCATGGACCTGCAACCCGTCGAGCGACGCTCTCTCTCGGACGCCGTGTTCGATCAGCTGAGCGGCGAGATCCTGGCCGGCTCCCTGGCCCCGGGCGACGCCCTGCCCTCGGAGCGCCGCCTGTGCGAGCTGCTGCAGGTCAACCGCGGCGCCGTCCGCGAAGGCCTCAAGCGCCTGCGCCAGGCTGGCCTGGTCCAGATCCAGCAGGGCGGCTCGACCCGGGTCCTCGACTATCGCGACACGGGCAGCTTCGACCTGCTGGCGCAGCTCCTGTTCGACGCCGAGGGGAGCCCCAACCTCGTGGTCGCCCGCTCGATCGTGGAGATGCGCGGCGCGATCGCCCCGGACATGGCGCGCCGCTTCGCCGAGCGCGCCAGTCCCGAACAGGTCGCAGAGCTCCAGGCCACGGTCGAGCGCCTGGCCGCGAGCGAGGACCTCGACGAGCGCCAGCTGATCGCGCTCGAGCTGTGGGGCGCGCTGGCGCGCGGCTCGCAGAACATCGCCTACCAGCTGGCCTACAACACGCTTCGCAAGACCTACGAGGAGATCCGCGGGCTGCTCCTGCACCTCCTCGCGGACGAACTCAACGACGTAGCGGGCTATCGGGCCTTGGCGCAGGCGGCGGCCGCGGGCGAAGGCCCGCTCGCCGCCGAGCGAGCGCGGGACCTGCTGGCCAAGGGCGGCGCGCCCCTGCTCGAGCTCTTCGCGCGCCTCGAGGAGGACCAATGAGCGCACTCACTCTGGGCGCCGCCATGCGCGGCTTCGTGGGGCGACTCTCGCCCTTCCTGTTGGTCCTCAGCGCGGCGGGCTTCCTCGGCGCGCGGGCCTGGCTGGGCGAGCTCAGCCGCTGGGACGCCGCGGTCGTCCTCGGGGTCGTCGCGGCCTACCCCTTCCTGGAGTGGGTGATTCACGTGTTCGTGCTCCACTCGCGCTACGACTTCGACCTGGCCCGCAAGCACCGCGAGCACCACGCCGACCCCTGGCGTCTGGACGTGGTGTTTATTCCTTGGTCGACCCACGCCCAGGTCTTGCCCCTCGTGGTCGCGCCGCTCTTCCTGCTGGAGGGGACCCCGCTCCGCCTCGTGATCAGCGGGCTCGCGACCCTGTGGCTGCTGGGGATCGTCTACGAGTGGGTCCACTACCTGGCCCACGTGCCCTACGCGGCCAAGACGCGCTGGATGCGCGAGCTGCAGCGAACGCACCGCCTGCACCACTTCAAGAACGAGCACCACTGGCAGGGCGTGGCGACCCACCTCGCTGACCGGGTGCTCGGGACCTACCCCGACCCCAGCAGCGTCGAGACCTCGCCCTCCTGCCGCTCGCTGAACGAGACGCCGGCCGCCTAGCCGGCGTCCTGCTCGAGGGCCTCGAGGACCTTGACCAGCTCGGCGCGCTCCTCGTCCCAGAGGTGCGGGAGCCCGAGCCACTGCGAGAACAGGGCCTCCTCGTAGGCGACGAAGCCCGAGTCGGGGCGCGCGGCGGCGAGGGCCTCGAAGGCCTCGCCGACCTCGAGCGAGTGGGCGGGCTCGCGCTGGGCCAGGTCCGTCAGCGCCAGGATCGCGGCCTCGGTCGACCAGTCGCGCGGGCCGTGGAGCAGCGCCAGGAGCGCGCCCTTGCGGGCCGAGCCTTCCCAGCCAGAGTCCAGCTGCGCCAGGACCTGGGCCGCGACCATTTGGACGCGGGGGATCCAGCCGAGCACCACCTCCGGCGCGCGGGCCAGGGGCGGGTGCACCACGCAAGCCAGCAGGTCGCGCGCGGCTGTGGGGCCCAGCTCTCGCGCCAGGCGGCCGGCGGCGGCCCAGTCGCGGGCTCGGTTCCAGGGCCCGCGCGCGAGCTGGCTCAGGGCCTCGACCACGGCTGGAGCGGGCGGGTCGAGGGCGGGCACGAGCACCTCGCCCTCGCGGCGCCAGAGCTGGTGCGCCACCTCGGCCAAGGGTTCGCGCGGGTCGGGGCGCGCGACGTGCTCGTAGCTGACGGCGAGGGTGGCGTCATAGCTGGCCAGCCGGGCGACCTGCGCGAAGGCGAGCGCGTTGCTGGGAGCCTCTACGTTGGAGAGCGTCAGCTTGACCTCGCCCGAGAGCTCCTGGCCCTCCTCCAGGATCTGCGCGATCACGTTGGCCGTCGCGTCGCGGGGCTGCGGGAGGAAGCCCTCATAGGGGTGGAAGTTGCCGAAGAGCATGCGCGCCCGCCCGTTGCCCGCGTGGGCCAGGTCGAGCAGGTGCTTGGGGAAGGCGTCGTCGGGGAAGGGGGAGTCGGAGCTCGTGCGCCACTGGCACCAGAGCGCGCTCGGTTCGGCCCACTCGTGGGCCGGCTCGCGCCCGAGGACCTCGGCGTAGAGTTCGCCGGCCCGCGCCCACTCTTCGCGCTCGAAGAACATGTCGCCGGCCTCGAGCAGCGCGGTCAGGTCCGCGGGGTTGTGCTCCAGCGCGCGCCGAAAGCCCGCCAGGGCGGCCTCGGCCTCGCCCTGCTCCCGCAGGAGCAGCGCCTCGCCAATGTGGGTGTGCCAGGAGGGCCGCGACGCGATCCGCTCCCGCGCGAGCTCGAGGCCCTCTGCGAAGAGCCCCGCCTTGCGGTGCAGGCCGATCAGGGTCATGTCCGCCGTGGACCTCAGCTCGTCGGGCAAGCCCGCGAGCGGAAGGCGCCGCGCCAGCCTCGCCAGCCGACGCGCGCTCTCCTCGCGCTGGACCTCGAGCGAGGCCGCCTCGGGCAGCGCGACCAGGGCCTGGGTAAGGATCTGGAGCACCACCGAGGGCGGCAGCCCTTCCAGCGCGCCGGCGGGCTCGAGCCAGTCGGGGACCCAGGCCTCGAGGTAGGGGGCGTCGGACTTGGCCTGCTGGACCATGGCCAGCAGCTCGACGGCTTCCCGCAGCCGGCCAGCGCGGGCGAAGAGCAGCGCCCGCGCGGCCTCGCTCGCGAAGTAGCGGTCCTCTCCGTCCTCGGGCAGGAGGCGCGCGAGGTCACCTCCGGCCGCCGCCAGGTAACGCTCCATGAGCTCGAGCCACTCGGGTCGGGCCGGGTCGTAGGCCAGGAGCTCGCAGACGTGCATGAACCCGTGCGCGAGCGGGTCCCCGCAGCCCGGCCCGTGGTCGTGATCGTGATCGTGCTCGTGACTGTGGGCGTCCTCCTCGGGCATGTCGAGGGTCGCGCGCGCGATGAACTCGTGGAAGCGCGCCGAGCCCTCGCGCAGCTCGAGGGCGCCCTCGGGGAGCTCCTCCTCCCGCGCGAAGCGCGCGAAGGGGTGCGCCGGGTCGACGGCCCCCGCCGCCCGCGAGGCCTCGGCCCCCGGGCCCGGCTCTTTCTCGTTCTTGCCTGCAGCCTGCTCGAGCTTGTCGAAGAACCCCATCGGACCCTCCCCCTGTCGCGCGGGACTATAGCGGCTCACTCCGGCGGCAGGACGCGCTCCACGGTGCCCTCGCCGCTCTCGAAGGCGCTGACGTTGGCCAGGGTCGTCTCTGCGATGTTGCGCACGGCTTCGCGGGTGAAGAAGCCTTGGTGCGCGGTGATCAGCACGTTGGGGAAGGTCAGCAGGCGCATGAACACGTCGTCCTGGATCACCTCGCTCGAGTGGTCCGCGAAGAAGAGCTCCTCCTCTTCTTCATAGACGTCGAGGCCGAGGTAGCCGATCTGGCCCCGCTTGAGCCCCTCGATCACGGCGCGGGTGTCGACCAGGCCGCCACGCCCGGTGTTGATCAGCATCACGCCGGGCTTCATGGCCGCGATCGTCTCGGCGCCGATCAGGTGGCGGGTCTGCGGCGTGAGCGGGCAGTGGAGCGAGATCACGTCGCTCGCGGCGAGGACCTCGGCCAAGGGCGCGTAGCTGCCGTGGGCCTCGAAGTCCGGGTTGACGTGGGGGTCGGCGCCGAGCACGCGGCAGCCGAAGCCCGCCATGATCCGGGCGAACACGACGCCGATCTTGCCGGTCCCGATCACGCCCACGGTGCGGCCGTGGAGGTCGAAGCCGCACAGGCCGCCCAGGGTGAAGTTGCCGTCGCGGACCCGCGAGTAGGCGCGGTGAATCCGGCGGTTGAGCGCCAGGACCAAAGCCGCCGCGTGCTCGGCCACGGCGTGGGGTGAGTAGGCCGGCACGCGAGCCACGGTCAGTCCGGCGGCGTGAGCGGCGCCAAGGTCGACGTGGTTGAAGCCCGCCGAGCGAAGCGCCAGCAGCTTGGTCCCCCCCGCGGCGAGAACCTGAACGACCTCGGCGTTGGCCTCGTCGTTGACGAAGAGGCACACCGCGGGGAAGCCCTGGGCCAGGGGCGTGGTCTTCGCCTCCAGACCGGCCTCGAAGAAGACCAGCTCGTGGCCGTGAGCCTCATTGGCAGCGGCGAGGCTCTCGCGGTCGTAGTCCTTGGCGCTGAACACGGCGACGCGCACGGGCAGCTCCCTTCGTGGCCCGGAGCTTAGCCGCGCCGCACCGGGCGAGGAGCAAGACCCGGGCAAGGGCTCGGAGGCCGGCTTGGGTAGGCTGCCGCACGCTCCGCTGACCACGCTGCTCCTCGCCTCTGTGCGCCTGAGCCGATCGGCCATGAGGACCGTGCCCGATCGGCCATGAGGACCGTGCCCGATCGGCCATGAGGACCGTGCCCAAGGCACGGCCCAACACCCCCCGCCAGCCCGGCCGCGCGACCCCCCTCCGCGGCCGCTTCGCCGGCCCCGGCGACCCCGCTCCGGACGGCAAGCAGCC
>MDTG01176046.1_pt1 | contig 20490 bp, 17 predicted proteins | sample 811421 | NCBI WGS metagenome assembly MDTG01 (sample SAMN05326645, study PRJNA326480) | marine metagenome | isolation source: seawater | place: Pacific Ocean: South East | collected 2011
ACGATTTGTTCTTCACCTATAACATTTACTGGAAGTGGAAGCTGCTCTGCTCCTAAAGCATCGACTGGATAGAACGGTAAGCGATGTTGGAATTGAGGATCATCGGGAGCTGTTTTCGCATCATAAACCGGAGCAATTGGAGTGTTGTAATCTTCACTGAACTCCAACCACTCCTTACTAGTTTTTTCACTAAAGATACCTTGAAGTTCTTTTTGGAGTTCAGTGTTTCCTTTAGCATGATCTGCATATTTTGAACCAGGCCACTTTTCAAATAAATCCATTCGGCCGACACCATCACAAAAGTTCTTCCAAAAAGCTTGTTCTGAAGCCATAAATAGAACATGGCCATCGCTAGATGCATAAATTTGGTATCTCACGCCTTCCCACATTCCAGCTAGGCCAGGTGGGCGACGTTCATAGTTATCAGAGGGATTTCCAGTTACCTCATCTTCTGAACGTTCATATGCCCGCCATGTTTCTATCCGGTACCAGTCCATATATGCTGCTGCATCGGATTGAGCGAGTTCCATTTGGCATCCCATTCCGGTTTCTCTCGCTCGAGTAATACCCGCTAATAAAGCAAACGCACCCAGCATCGGACCAACATTTATCCCAACATTTGGCATATCTCTTGGAATACGCGTAAATCCCTCTTCATCAACAGCTGGGGCGATAAGGCCGGCCCATGTATCGTAGGCAATTCCATGACTCGGCATATTCTGATACGGCCCAGTTGAGCCATACCCAGATAGCGTACAAAAAACCAATTTGGGGTTGAGCTCCTTTAATACTTCGTAACCCAATCCAAGTTTCGATAATGTTCCTGGGCGCATAGCTTCAACAACAGCATCAGCCCCACTTACTAGCTCTTTGTAGATTTTCGTCCCTTCGTCCGTTTTTAAATCAAGAGTTATGCTGCGCTTTCCACGGTGTGTATGTAAATGAAGAAGGGAAACCCCATTGATAATAGGCCACGTCATTTGACGAATATAGTCACCTTGCGGTGGCTCAACCTTGATTACATCCGCACCCAAATCAGAGAAAAATGTAGAAATCTGGCCTGGCCCAAGAAGCGAACTTTCTATTATACGTACCCCAGCAAGCAGGGGAGAGGAACTCATCTTCAAGGACTCCTTTCCAAGCAAAGTCTATTCTACGGCTATAAATAGAACTCTCACATTTTGATTTTAATCAATTGAATTTAAGAAGTTTTATCCCCACTAGAATTATCTACGAAAGAACGAGCAGAAATGATACGACAAATTACTCCACATGACATTCAGTCAGTACTTGCAATAAATAATGATGCTATTCCCGCCGTTAATTCGTTAACTGCTAATGAACTTACCGACATCATTAGCATTTCAGAGAAAGCCTGGATTGTTGAAGAAGGAGACAAAATTGTAGGTGTTTTGATCGTCCTTGGCCCTAATCAATCATATGGGAGCGCAAATTACAGATGGCTTGATAGCCAATTTACAAATTTTTGTTATGTCGATCGGATTATTATCACCCCTGCCGGCAAAAGGAAAGGGTATGGAAGAGCCCTGTATCTTGCGTTGGAGGAACATGCTGCTTCTATCGGAGCCGAAATGCTGCTTTGTGAGGTGAACGTTGAACCAGAAAATCCCCAATCCATGTCATTCCATGCATCAGTAGGGTGGGCGCCTTTTCAAGATCGAGAACATGGACCAGGAAAAGTCGTCCGATACTTTAAAAAAATAATCAAAACTGATGTTGAGACAACGTAAGTTTGCCATGCTAGAAGAAAAGAATATAGCGGGCCTGCAAAGGAACTAAGAACGATGGCGGATTTAGAGAAAGAAACAATGAAAGGGACACAGACTTCTTCATTTGGGGTGTCGAAAAGAGAAAATCATGACGCCAAAGATTTTTACAATCGGTTTCCGCCACTCAAACAAGACAAGAAATCACTTCCTGAATCTCCTAAAACAACCAATGAACTGTTTGTCGGTGACTCTAGACAAATGAATGACGTGAACGATAACTCCGTTGCCTTAGTTGTTACCTCTCCGCCTTATTACGTCGGGAAAGAATATGAACTTGAAATGGGAGAGAATGGAACGCCTGCAAATTATGCCGAATACCTTCAGATGCTTTCAGATGTTTTTTCTGAGTGCTGGAGGGTTCTAGAACCTGGAGGACGCATTGCAGTAAACGTCGCGAACCTTGGGAGGAAACCCTACCGTTCACTTGCAACAGATATTATTCGGATTCTTCAAGATGATATTGGTTTTCTCCTTCGCGGAGAAATTATTTGGGTCAAGGCTGAAGGCGCATCGGGAAGTTGTGCATGGGGTTCTTTTCAGTCGGCTTCAAATCCTGTTTTACGAGATGTGACCGAACGGGTCATTGTTGCTTCGAAACTTCGCATGGACCGTTCATTAACTCGAAAACAACGAAAAGCAGAAGGGCTTCCGTATATAGATACGATTTCCAAGGAAGACTTTATGGCGTGGACACTCGACACATGGCGGATACAGCCAGCTTCAGCGAAGAAAATCGGTCATCCCGCTCCATTCCCGATCGAGTTGCCCCGTCGTCTCATTGAACTATATTCATATCAAAATGACCTTATCCTCGATCCATTCTGTGGTGCTGGGACTACTGCACTAGCAGCGAAAGAAGTCGGTAGAAACTATCTTGGCTATGACTTGGATCATACCTACATTGATTTAGCGCAGAAGCGTCTCAGTTCAGAATAGAGAAGGCCTTTAGGCCTTTTACTCAATCCACCCAACGACCCGTTGCACGAGCACATCCAAGAAAATCTGATCGCTTCCCTGAAGATCTGTTTCAAATGCATCTCTACCACTTACAAGCCGGTGGGCGAGAAGAAGTTTTGTAATTCTAATATCCTCGAGCAAGGCAGAAAACGAATAGTTAGAAACACCAAATCCACAGAGTTCCTTATGGTAGTGCTCCAACATCAAAGTCTCTTCGTCTTTATGATCTGGTGTAAGTGCAGTCGTAATAAAGTATCCAACATCCCACCCTGGACGCCCTTTGGACAAAATCTGATAATCGATTACAACCAAACTCCCGTCAGGCCGATACAGGATATTATCTAGACGATAATCCCCATGAAGGAGCGTCCATGGTGACTCGCCCAAGGGCTTCAGAAGATTTGGTATATCTTTCTGCGCTTGATCTAACTGCTGGATTTTCTCTTTTTCAATCAAATCTCCAAATTTTGAAAGAAATTCATCTCTATTTCTTTGGTAGCTTGCTTGCCACACTTTTGGCAGACGGTCCATCGGCCAAATTCTGGGAGAAATACCGACAGATTCTTCAGACATCCAATGAGTTGCATGAAATTTTGCAAGAGCAGTTAACGCTAAAATCGCGTCATCCAATGAACCACCCGCTACTTGGCTTGGCGGACGAGCATCAACAATATCTTCAATGATGAGAATATAACGACGCAGCCGTGGATTATTTCCAGCAAGTTTTAAAAATTGGACTGTTGCCCAACTCACACCTCGAACAGGAAGATATGTAAAAAGAAAATCAACAACCTTGTCGAGCCATGGCGTCGGGTCATCATCCATAGCTGCATAAAACAGCTTCGGCATCGGCAAGCCCATCATCCCAGCTAAATTCTGGTATGCAAGAACCTCACGTTCATATAACTGCATACCTTCCCCAAGCCCCCGATTCGCAGGAATAGATGAAGGGACTTTAATTATCACTGATGCCGGAAGATCAGCACGATTTGCATCCCAAGAAAGATGGCAACGATACACCTCGCCAACGAAACCGACACCAGTCCCAATTACTTCAAGATCAGCTTCAAGCACCGCAGCACCAAATTGTTCCTGCAGACAATCAGAAAACCAATCAGCGGTAAAATCACTTGCGCCCTGTGGGATAAATGGTGCTTGTGTCTTTGGCATAGCCCCCCGCCTGCTCTCCAAATTAAGACTGCCAGACCAATCACAAAAGCACAATCTGGCAATTCCTTGCTCCAAGCCTGAACATTTTTGATGCAGTAGATTTAAAGGACATCACTGTTTTGCGTGCCTCATGAAAAATCAAAGAAAGATAACTACAACGACACCTCCCCATATCGGAACTCTTAATGAGGGATCTCTTCATGCATCATTAAAACACCATGTTTCAAAAAAGGGTGACAAATTTGAAGTCCCCATCAATGGTTATGTGGTAGATATCGTCCGAAAAAGCAATCAAACAAATTCGGTTTTAATAGAAATACAAACAAAGTCTTTTCTCGCAATGAAAAAAAAGCTCTCTTCTCTTCTCGATGACTATCAAATCCACATCGTTTACCCTGTAGCCAAACAAACCGTTCTAAAAAAACCTGATAAAAAACCTCGGAAATCTCCAAAAAAATATTCTGTTCTTACTATTTTTGAAGAACTAGTTTCGATCCCTGAGCTCATTACTCATCCAAATCTAAGCTTTGAAGTCATAGTTGTATCTGTGAGAAAAATACAACAATTTGACCCTTCCCTCCGCAGAAGACGAGGAGGGTACCGGACAATAAATACAGAATTAACTGAAATCCATTCAACGCATATGTTTGAAGGTGTTCAAGATTTTCTTGCTCTATTACCTAAAGACCTTCCAAAAGTTTTTACAACCTCTGATATTGCTTCCCTTGGAAAAATATCTAGACAGACCGCTCAACAAATGGCGTATTGCTTCAGAAAAGCTGGCGTATTTCATGAACTTTCCCATACAAAAAAAGGGAAACACTATGAAATTACAGAGTTTTGAATTTCATTAGAGATTGAATGCTTCTGCGGCATCAATATCAACAATATGGCTGAAAGTTCTCGTCACATATGCTTCTGCCATAGCAGCGCCTCTTTCGTTTCCTGTATCAAATGAACCAATTAACGACATCCCACCAACCGTGTAATACAACGCAGCCAGCTGGTAATGTTCAACCGCATCATCCCAAGAGTAAGAAATACCTTGTTCGTTAATAATTTCCCACCAAAGTCGTAAATATCTTTCCCAATTCTCAGACGCTAATTCTCTAGGAACGCTAGTTCCAATAAGGTAAGCGATGTCATTCACACCACGAGCTTTTGAACATAACTGAAAATCTATTAAGGCTACATTTTTTAAATCATCGTGATGAAAAAACCAATTATCAAGCCGTGTATCAGAATGGGCGAAGGTAAAAGGCCCTGCAGCAAATGCATGCATCAATTCCTCAAAACGAGGGTCCAATTTCTTGGCAATTTCTATACTTTCTGTAGGAAGACGATCAGCCCAGTCACTTATCAAAACTGGAAGGCCAGCTCGAAAAATACCAGGTACGGCAGCTAGATATGCCGGGTCATTTTGTTTTGGAAGCCAATCCAATTCAAGTAACGATGGACTTTCCCACCACTCCGTATGAAATTTTGCAAGGGTCGTAATTGCGGACTCTACCTGGTCATGTGAAGCTCCTAGGACCTGATCACCAACAGAGAATTCGTCGGATAAATCCTCCATCAGAATAATAAAACGGCCATCTTCTTCCATCTGTGCAAAGTAACAATCAGGAATTCGCAAACTAGTTGACGGAGCGATGTGTTCAAAGAAGTTCAGTTCGCGTTCATATATGCCTAAAGCTTGCGCAACCACGAGATTTTCAGGCTCAATGCACGGCATCTTTACGACTAATGATGTTGGAGCTGTTCCTTCTTCAGCAAATGTAAGAGACAACATAGCTATCTCACCAAAGATTCCAGTGCCTTCACCAATGTCAGTTACCCCAACGTTCGTAATCGTTGCCCCCTTGAACGATTTTGCCTGTTGCAGCGCTTGAGTCAACCATTCGGTAGTTATTGAAGACGGCGTTAACGGAATATCCATATGAAATCCAATCAGAACAGAACCTTAAAGAATAATCTCCAAGTCTTCCTCCTTGAATAAGAATGGGCAAATCTAGGTCAGGTTTCCGTTAAACCGACTCTCGACACCACAAGATGGTTACCCTAAAAGAGGAGAAACATAAAGGAAGCAATGTCTTTTATAGAAAGATTTAAAAAAGTTACAGGGCTATCAATTTTTCAAGACCCACTAGTCGCTGACCTTCAGAAAGCATTGTCACGTGATCGGGTACTTGAAGATCATGAGGATCGACTGCTTCACTCTAAAGATGAATCGGTTTTTGAAGGTGGCATAGCTGGTCCGGTGTGTTTCCCATTGACGACTGAAGAAGTTCAATCCATTATGGAAATCGCTCAACGACACGACCGAGCGGTTGTTCCACGGGGTGCGGGAAGCGGATTAGCAGGAGGAGCTATTCCTTTGGGAGCACCGATTGTTGTAGCCATGACGAAAATGAACAAGATAATTGAGGTAGATCTCGATAATAGAATTGCTTGGGTAGAACCCGGAGTTATCAATCTTGAGTTAAGTGAATACCTACGTCCGATGGGATTCCATTACGCGCCAGATCCCTCCAGTCAGCAGATTTGTACCCTAGGAGGGAACGTAGCAAACAATTCTGGGGGACCACATTGTTTAGCTGATGGAGTAACTGATACTCACGTATTAGCTATAGAAGTTGTTCTCCCTGATGGCGAAGTGGCGCAATTTGGAGGGTTAGATCCTGAACCAGAGGGATTTGACCTAAGGGGAGCGTTCATAGGGAGTGAAGGGACGCTAGGAATAGCAACGAAAATAGCTGTTCACCTCACAGCAAATCCAGAAGCAGTCAAAACAATTCTTATTTCTTTCCCGACTATGAGAGCGGCAGCTGAAACCGTAAGCGCAGTGATTGCAGATGGGATCGTGCCCGCAGCAATGGAAGCCATGGATCAGCGGACCATAGAGGTGATTGAAAATCACATACCTGCTGGATACCCAAAGGATGCAGGGGCGGTATTGCTTGTTGAGGTTGAAGGACTTCCGGATGGAATTGAAATTGACGCTGAACGTATCTGTGGGATAGCAGAGAAACATCAAGCAGTGGATATTCGGTTAGCGCAAAATTCATGGCAAAGAGATGCACTGTGGAAAGGAAGAAAATCAGCGTTTGGGGCAAGCACATATATTTCCCCTAATTACTATTTGCACGACACGGTAGTTCCTCGCTCAGCTTTGGCTGATGTTCTTGATCAAGTTAATGAAATCGCAGCAAAGAATGATTTAACCATTATGAATGTTTTCCATGCTGGAGATGGAAATCTTCACCCGTTAATACTATTTGATGCAGAAGAAGAAGGAACTTTGGAACGTGTTCATGCTGTTGGGGCGGAAATAGTAAAAATATCCCTTGAGGCTGGGGGAGTGCTTTCAGGAGAACATGGAATAGGAATTGAGAAACAACAATTTATGAATGACTTGTTCTCAGATGAGGATCTGAATCATCAAAATAGATTACGATTCGCTTTTGACCCACTCTGCAGAATCAATCCCGGAAAAGTATTACCAATGGGCCATTCCTGTGCAGATATACAAACCCTACAGAAACCCCCTGATGGAGTGTGGGTGTAAATATGGTAGGAATAATTGATCCTGTTATAGAGGAGTTTGCATCCGAAGTAGGTCCGGTTGGGCCAGTCGCTATACAAGGAGGGAAGACACGTTGGGACCTTCACGGCGTCCCGATTCCAGAAGCAAGACTACTTTCGGCGCCGAATGGAATAGTTACCTACAAACCTGAAGAAATGATAGTAACGGTTAGAGCCGGAACGACAGTCGCAGATCTACATAAGCACCTTAAAGAACACGGGCAGCGAACCAGTCTCCCCGATAGGGGCGGGACCATCGGAGGAGCAATAGCTGTTGGAGAAAATGATTTAAACGTTCTTGGGAAAGGACGAGTGAGGGATGCTGTACTGCAAATACGTTATGTTTCAGCTGATGGAGAGATTGTTTCGTCAGGAGCTCCTGTTGTAAAGAATGTAAGTGGGTTCAATCTCCATAAACTTTTAGTTGGTTCGTTCGGAACGCTGGGGCTAATTGCTGAAGTTACCTTACGCACAAATCCGGTGCCAGTAGAAACTATGTGGCTAACGGCACCTACCAAAGATCCGATGAAGATCTTTAATTCTCTTTACAAGCCTGCTGCCGTACTTTGGGATGGAGAAACGATCTGGGTACACCTTGAAGGACATAATTCAGATGTTGAAAACCAGAAAGAAACATTGTCGGAAATGGAAAACTTTGAAGAAATTGAGAGAGGGCCAGAACTCCCCCGATACCGGTGGTCTTTGCCTCCAGCGAATCTATGTGAGATCAATAAATACAAAATGGGAAAATTTGTCGCTTCTATTGGGGTTGGTACCGTATGGGCTGAACATCCTCAACCAAAACGAACACCTGATAAGGGAAAACAAATTATTGAGGAACGTCTCAAACAACAGTTTGATCCAACGAACAGGTTAAACCCTGGCCGCAAAGTAGGAAACTGGAGTTAATGTTAAATGCCTAATGGAGATTATTGATAAAGCGCCCAGTAGAAGCATACAAATTTGAAAAGTCCAAGAAAGTGAGTGCTTTCACACTATGGGGTATCCTAAAGTAGGAGAAAGTAACTCGATCAAAAGACAAAAATGGGAAGTCTCGGAACAGCTGAAATCATTATCATTCTAGTTGTGCTTCTCGCGCTCTTTGGAGGGAAGAAGATACCAGGTATAGCTCGCTCCTTGGGCAGGTCCCTTAACGAATTCAAAGCCGGTTTACGTGATGAACCATCGTCACAAAATGATAGCTTGACTACTGAATCAGAAGAACAATCTTAGATTTCTCTTTCTAGGATCACGTTCTTTTCTCTTAGCTGTTTAATTTGTTCTTGGCTGAAACCGAATTCCTCTAATACTTCTTCAGTGCTTTGGCCTAGATGATCCGCTGACCAAACAGGTTCGGGTTTCGTTGTCCCCCATTTGATAGGAGGCTTTGCCATCTTCATTACTCCAGCATCTGGGTGTTCCCACTCAACGATAATTTCGTTATTTACTACTTGAGGGTCAGTAAACACATCATCCACACTATTTACTTGAGCTGCAGGAACTTCCTCATTGTGAAGTCGGTCCATAATGTCATCGGTTGAGAATTCAAGAAAGGCGCTATGCAATAATTCGCCTAAAGCAGCATAATTCTCTGACTCAAGACGCGTCGCGGGCTCAGAAAAACGAGCATCTGTAGCCCACTCGGGATGGTTCAAGGCTCGACATAAACCTTCAAATTCTTTATTTGTTGCGAAAAAATATACAAGATGGCCATCAGCCGTTTGCTGTAGCCGGTAGATCTGATAAATGAGAGCCCCTGGGGTCACGTCCTCATCAAAGAGCGTGTGCCCCATAAATACGTCAGGCCACATCCAGTAAATTGCGGCATCAAGCATTGGAATCTCAATATGTTGCCCAGTGGCTTTACCAGTTTCTCTCGCAAATAAGGCAGCGCTAATTGCATTCGCTGCAGTCAGTGCAGTTGTCTTGTCACATACGATTGTTCGAACTAAATCAGGGATAGGGACATCTTGACTTTGTTGAATTGAAACGACACCAGAAATCGATTGAATAATGGGGTCATAGACCCGCCAGTCTCTATAAGGCCCATCTGGCCCAAATCCGGAGATAGAAACATAGATAAGTTCAGGGTTTAATTTGAGCATTTCGTCTGGGCCTATTCCCATTCGATCAACAGCTCCGGGCCGAAAGTTTTGCACAAGAACATCGGCAGTGGCAGCGATTTCTTTAAAAACTGATACGCCTTCTTCTTGCGAGAGGTCAAGGGCCACGGAACGTTTCCCACGATTCGCAGAAGCAAAGATCGCTGAAATATCTCCAACCCGATACCCGCCGATTCTCGTGATGTCCCCTATTTCCAATGGTTCGATCTTTATTACATCAGCACCGAGGTCAGCCAATACCTGACATGCCATAGGCCCTGAAATCACTGCTGACATATCAATTATTTTGATTCCTTCTAACGGCCCAGCCACACTTCCTCCAATTATCAGAAATTTCTATATATGCGAGACCTTACAAGGAGATATTTGATGAAACCAGCTCGAAGAGTTATAACTTGCTAGCTGATATCAGAGAGAAAGTCTTGAATAGCTTTTGCGACTGCAGTTGGATCTTTTCGGTGAACGGAATGTCCAGCTTCCGGAACAATAACTGATGACCGGACATCTAAGTATTTTTCAAATACTGCCATTGATGCAGAAAATCGTTTGTCTTTTTCCCCTACGATCACCAACACGGGAACAGCTATTTCCCCGAGAGAGTCAAGAACCCAAGAGTCCACGTGTAGGGCGGCCTCTTCACTTCCTTCAGGGATATCCATTTTTTTTGCTGAATCTCGAACAGACGAATTCCATTGCTCTCGTGTTTCTTCTTTCCTAAATCCGGGTCCAGCAGCGACTAAAACCAGTGCTTTAACTCGGTCGGGGTACAGAAGGCAAAAAGCCAAAGAAAGGTAACCGCCTAGAGAGTGACCTACTAATACAACTTGGTCATTTTCCATGTCAACGATTTTGGATAAATCACCCAGCGTATGTGTTCTGGTGTAGTTTCCCGGCGGAGGAGCGTCCGAATCACCATGCCCCCGGATACTCCAAGCGATGCTTCTATTATCGTTACCTAGCGATTCGATAACTCCATCCCACGCTGTCCTGTCATCAGCCCACCCATGGGTATAAACAATAGGTAACCCTGTCCCGTTAGCTATGAAATCTATATTTATGTGATTTGCATTCATGGGAACCTCTCTGGATTTTGATACCTATTGGCAACCGACGTTGAGCGTTATTGTAACTCGATGTAGTCGTTGGGGTTAATTTCTCGAGTTTGCTCCCAATATTCCAAAAGAGAGAACGGCCAATTCTGTGTTATTTTTCCATCAGCATTTTTGTACCAACTATTTACTGATGAGGCCCCCCACGCCATTTGGGCGTTGCCTTCATCGAGACGTACGTTATATTCATCGTGCACTTCTTTCTTCACATCAAGAGCTGCGATGTCATGCTCTAAGAGATAGCGGATGTAGCGCGTAATGTAGTGGGCTTCGCATTCAGAAAAATAAATTATGCTCCCATTAATTACGATATTTGTATTTGGGCCATACATAAAGAAAAGGTTTGGAAAATTTGGGCTAACGATCCCGAGGTATGCCTGGGCTATACCATCCCACTGTTCATGGAGATCTAACCCTTGTCGTCCCACTATTTTCATTGGAGTTAAAAATTCGGATGCTTTAAATCCGGTCCCGTAAATGATCGCGTCTACTTTATGTAAATTACCGTTCTCTGTGACTATTCCTTCTTCAGTGATTTCTACTATTTGATCAGTGCACAAGTCAACGTCTGGTCGTTTTAGAGTAGTGGCCCATAAGCCATCATCAATTACAAATCGCTTAGCCCCCATTGTGTAATCGGGAATTACTTTTTCTAAAAGTTCTGGGGCATCGCTAAACTCGCTTTCTAAGTAAAGACGCAGCATAAAACCTAATTCATGGTTACTCGCGCTTATTGAATTATCCTCACTGCCATCCCACCCTGGATCAATTTCAAGACGAGGCAATAGTCCTTCATGGCTCCTCCAGAATAGATGAAGTCGGAACCAGTTGTTGTAGAAGGGAATGTGGTCAAAGCACCAAAGCAAGTTTTCTGGAAGCTCTTGTTGATACTGGGGTCTAGGCATCAACCAGTTAGGTGTTCGCTGAAATATTGTTGTTGATGATGCTTGTTCAGCGACACGCGGAATGAATTGGATAGCGCTGCAACCAGTCCCGATTACCGCAATATTTTTATCTTCGAGTTTTTCTTCATGGTTCCATCGGGCAGAGTGCCAAGAAGGTCCTTGAAATAACTCCCTACCAGCTATTTCAGGGTAAGCCGGACGGTTGAGTTGGCCTACGGCGCTAATAATACTGTTGCAATGAAAAACTTCTTCCCCGTCTTCAGATTTAAGCTCTAAGGCCCATTGTCCTGAAGCCTCTTCCCACACAGCTGATGAAACTTCTGTTGAAAAACGTATATTGTCTCGAATATTAAAGTGGTCGGCGCATTCATTGAAGTACTGGAGAAGAACTTCCTGAGTTGAATGAAAGTGAGGCCAGTCGTGCTTTTGCATAAAGGAGTAGCAGTACACATGGTTTGATACATCTACGCGACAACCCGGATACGTATTTTCTAACCATGTTCCTCCGATGCCAGAATTTTTTTCGAAGATGACAAAATCTATTCCAGCTTGTTTCAGCCTGTAGGCAGCAAGGATTCCAGACATGCCTGCGCCGATTATCGCTACTGTGAAATCTCGATTCGTTGAGAAATCTTTTCTAGACCAGTTCGGAGCTCTCAAGTCTCTATTCTCAGGGGCGAGTTCTTCACGCAACATTTCTAAATATGCTCCATCAAGTGTTGTTCCGCATGCCCAAGACATAATCGTGTGAAGGTCTTTATCGGTGAAGTCAGAGTGTCTAGATTCTCCTGCTCGAAGACGTCTAATTCCTTCCAAAGCAATTTCTCGGCAAAGTTCCTGTTGTTCTAAAGTCCACCCTCCTTGCTCTTCAAGTGACTTAGCAGGGTCAAGCCAGAGATCTTCAACCAGTAAAGTTAAATCACCTAATGCATAAGCAAGAGCGGGGAGAAGTGGAGGCAGTTCCGTCCCTGAAGCACTGAGGATTCTCCTAATTTCATCGTCATCTTCATGGATATGGGAAAGGTTTGGAGTGAATGACATGGTCGATCTCAACCAAAGATTAGTTGTGGTCAGCAAGATATACCATTCCTTACATTCTTCTTTACTAGGTTCATTTTTCGGGCGCGATGATTTAGAATAAAAACAAGGTCGCCGGGGGGCTATCGATGGGCCAGTTTATGGAAGCAGTAATACCAAAAATAAATAAGATAGTGACTTTATGTAGACGCCCGAGTTTACGTATGTCTATTTTCTTTAATGTCGTTGTATTCGGATTGCTTTGGCTGGGCTATTCGGCGGTCCGTCGACTAACTTCTGGGTCCTTTCAACTCGCCCAAGATAACGCTGTCAAAGTGGTTGATTTTCAGGAACGGATAGGGCTTCCCAGCGAGTCAGTTCTCCAAAAACAAATACTTGATGTTGATTGGGTCGTTCAAGTAGCAAATGTTTTCTATTTTGCGATGCATTTTCCTTCGATGATTATTTTTCTTCTCTGGGCGATGTTCAGAAAACGAGAATGGATGGCCAAAATTAGATTTGCTTTGATAAGTACAACAGCTATTGGGCTTATCATTCATCTCGCGTTTCCACTTGCGCCGCCTAGACTTACGGAAATTCCAGGATTTGTTGATACTGCAAAAGTATTCGGACCGGATCCTTACAGGCTGGGAATAGCCAAAGCAGCGAACCAATTTGCAGCGATGCCTTCATTGCATGTTGGATGGGCGCTCTTACTTGCTCTTGCAGTGTTATCTATCGCGAAGAACCGGTATCGCTGGCTCATTATTTTGCATCCAGTCGTAACCACAATTGTTGTTGTCGTAACAGCGAATCACTGGTGGCTAGATATCTTTGTTGGAGCGATTCTAGGTTGGATTGGTTGGTTAATTGGCTTTAAAGGCCGACCGTTGGTAACACAACCTTTGAAAAGGGAGACACCGATCGCTGTAGATACTTCTGCTTCTTCGGGCGATATTCCTACAGAGTAAATTTGTAGAGAACTTACAAGCCCATGTCATGGTGTGGCGGACATTGAAAGTCAGCAATAGCGTCAGCGCGTCTATGGAGAAGGTCGACCGTATCATCAAGGTCTCGTCCAATGATGAATCTGCGTTCATGCACCGCCTGAACGACAAAGGCGCCGAGTTCATCAAGGTCAGCTACTTTGATATCACGACCTGCCTTTTCGAGTAAGTCCTTCAGCTCATCAAAAGACATAGATTTTCGACCTGTTCCACCTCTTACCCTTTGAAGTTCCTCAGGCCGATTACGTTGCGAAGTGAAAAGGCCTGTGTTCATAAGCCCACCAGATGGATAGAAAACAGAAGCTCCCATATTTTCTGTTTCGCTCATCAGTTGATGATTTAAAGCCTCAGTGAAACAACTTACCGCTGCTTTGCTTGAAGCATATACTGAAGCCATAGGTACTGGAGCGAAGCCACCATCTCCCGAAGAAGTATTAATTACATGGCCGGGTTCTCTAGATTCGATCATTTTCGGAACAAACGATATAACTCCATGCGCTGTTCCAAAAACATTGACACCAAAACACCATTTCCAGTCATTTGGTTCATTTTGCCAAGCTTTGCCACCTCCTCCTGATCCAACACCAGCATTATTGAACAAGAGATTACATTTCCCATGAGTATCGAAAACATATTGTGATAGGGCTTCAACTGAAGTTTCATCAGATACGTCAGTAACGAAACTATCTACGGGGCCAAGTGGAGAAAGCTCGTTTACTGTCTCAGCTAGAATTGGCTCTTCGATATCGGCGATCACTACAGATGCTCCACGAGAAAGCAGCGCTTTCACAATTCCCTTTCCAATGCCGTTCGCTCCTCCTGTCACAACGGCTAATGAGCCCTCAATATTGATAGTTTCCAAAGTTTTTTCCATTATGCAACCTCTTGGATTTGATTTAGCGGATTCATTCCCGGGCAGCCTTTAGCTGTTTCTGGAATTTCAGAATAAGGAATATAAGTTGAGACTTCCTTTTTCGTGGGACAAAACTGTTCTGCTAAAGGTTTGAGTGCGTCAAGGTCGAATCCGTATACTCTTGCGACATTTGTTGTCAATAATTTCACAATATGGTCTTGAGGCATATCAGAGAAAGTAAGTCGTAGGTGCTCGCGTGTATGGGGGTGGGACCCTTCTATATGTGGATAATCAGATCCCCAAAGAATGTTATCTATGCCGATGCTTTCACATAATGGTGCTTCAGCTGGACGAAGAAAGCTAGCGCCAACATGGCACTGGCGTTTCCAATATTCGCTTGGAGTTAAGCTTAAATGTTCTACTGCCATCCCCCCAAAGATCGACTCAGATCCATATTTTGAATATTTCATACGGTGATAGAACGAATCAAGTTTCTTTAATGTGTCTGGCACCCAAGCTGTACCAGTTTCAGTATTAATCCACTGGAGCGAAGGGTGGCGTTCAAATACTCCAGAGAATATTAGATGCCATAATGCCCTTTGAGACCACCAAGAGACTTCAAGCATAAAGACCGCTAACGATGATGGGAAATGATTGCCGAAATTAGGAGTTGCCCCCCCAGCATGATGGTTCAATGTCATATTGTTTGCGGCGGCGGCGGCCCAAATTGGTTCATAGCTTGAAGAGTAGAGTGGTTCGAAAGGCGAATCAGGAGGTGCCCCTGGAACTAGGATGCCACCACGGAGCCCATTTTCTGCTGCCCATTCAATTTCTTCAACTGATCCTTGTACATCTCCTAGAAAGATTTGGGCTATTCCCGCGCGTTGTGTTGGTGATTGATCAACAAAGTCTTTCAACCACCGGTTGTGTGCTTTTAGTCCAGCCCAACGGTGCTCAAAATTGTCGCTGTACGGAGGAGCTTCAAATTGGGTAGCTGCCTGAGGGGCGAAAGGAGGTTGAGTATTTGGGAAAAGCACAAAGCCAACGACCCCGTCTTCCTGTTGTTCTTGCAATCTACGTTCAGAAGAAAAATTTCTATCGGCATCTAATTCAGGGTCTCCATCTATTCCTACGTTACGAGGTGATCTTCCAGCGCCAGAGAATAAAGCCTCTTGTTTTGCAGCGGCTTCTTCTGAGGCATCTGCCCATTCTTCGAAATCGTTATGGTATTTCTTTTCAAGGTATGGTTTGTAATCTCGCAAGTCAGCCCCACAATGGCTATCTGCAGAGATAACAATATGATGATCGGTTTTCGGAGCATCTATCGTCATATTTCTATCCTTTGTCTTTTGTCGATGAAGAGCTGGAGCATTAGTGTCCGCTTTCAGAACCTTTCCATTCGATTCCGTACTCATCAAACCACCAACGTCCATCACGTTTGGCTGTTGGGCTAGTTCGTAGCTCAGAATTTTGATTCAAACCTTCAGGCGTTGGACCTATCCTGTCCGCTACCTCTCTTAATCCGTCGGTATCAAGGTTGTAACAGGTAATGGCGTTTAGTCCGAGGAGCCGGCGGGTATCTTCAATGGAAACATTTTGGAAGTCAGTTTCTAAACGTTCAGCAGTATTTGGCCATGAACCTTCTGGATGTGGGTAGTCTGTTCCCCACATAAGTGCATCGATTCCATTTCGGTCTCTTTCCCGTATTTCGTATCTGCTCATAGTAGAAGCACCGATAAATACGCTCTCACCGAAGTACTCAGAGGGAAGTTTTGTTAGTAGGCCTTTCATTCTGCTGCTCATTTTCTTTATTTTCCAGCTAGCACCGAAGTTCACGTCTGCTTTCCATAGAAGGTCACCAACCCACCAACTTCCACATTCGACAACGCAATATTTTAGTCCTGGGAATTTATCAAACTTGCCGCTAAATAGAAGTTGCCATAGGGCACGATGAGTCCAAAAGGCAACTTCAGAAACGTACATAGCTATATTCTCACCGTAGCTAGGAAAGTCAGCTTCGCCAGAATGTGTATGGACGACTAGACCAGTTTCTGCGCACGCTGCCCAAAATTTGTCATAATGGTCACTTCCATACGGGGCGGCTTCGTGCCAAAGAGTTGGGATCATCACGCCTTTTATTCCTGGTTTGCCCGCTAGAGTTTCAACTTCTTTTACAGCTTCATCTACTCCATGAGTTATTGGGAGTAAAGCTACTCCGGCACGTCGGGCTGGACTCGTTGCACAAAATTCTTCTAGCCACCGATTGTGGGCTTTGGCCCCAGCGAAAGCTAGCCGAGGGTCGGTAATTTGACCAGCTGCGAGCCCAGCTCCAAATGGGGGGGACTCCATTCCTGTTACTGCATCACCATCCGCGAAAATGATTTCTCCTGATATGCCATCTGCATCTAATTCTTTGTCTCGGACCTCCGGGTCATATGCCCCTCGGAGCCCTTCGGCATTCGTGCTTTCCCATTCTTCGACGTATTCTCCGTTTATTTCTTCTGTAAGTCTTCGGTTTTCGTGTCGTTCATTAACGTATTCATCGAATTCCTTATGCACGGAAGTGTCTAGATACGGCCGGTACTCTTCACATTGCAGCCCAGCATGAGAATCGGAAGAAACAATGATATATGGATCGTTACTTGTGTTGATTTGCTGAGCCATCTTATTTTCTCCTATTGCTAAACAGATAAATCTAAGTTAATGTATTTCATTAAATACTCTACTAATAAACTTTAGTGCTGTTCTTCAGAATGTAAAAGTTGCTTTTGAGCAGAATGAGAGATTGAAATTACATGACTTCGATAAACCCCACTAGGAAGTCGCAAGGTAAAAGTAATCTCGTTCGTATGTGATAGGAATCCGCATGGACCTTAAAGACATAGATCTATTAGATGCTGATCGGTTTGTTCGTATGGAGCATCATGAAATGTTTCGGGTCCTTCGGGAGGAAGCTCCTTTGTTTTGGCATGGTCACCCTGATGGGGGAGGGTTTTGGAATGTCGTTCGCCATAGGGATGTACGTAACGTCAATAGGGATAACGAACTTTATTCGAGTGAAGTTGGAGGTATTAGTATTGCTAATCCCCGTATTGATCGTGATGATGGTGCCTTTGTAGATCAACGCGGTCTCAATATGCTCTATACCGACCCGCCGAAACATACTCGGTACCGTCGGTTAGTGAGCAAAGGGTTTACTCCTCGGATGATCGGCTTGCTTGAACAGTTTCTTGCTCATCGCACAACGTTAATTGTTGATAATGTCATTGAAACTGGGTCAGCGGATTTTGTAGAAGATCTGGCTGCAGAACTTCCCCTCCAAGCAATCGCTGAAATTATGGGGGTCCCTCAAGAAGATCGGCATCTTCTTTTCAAATGGTCTAATGATCTTATCGGAATTGATGACCCTGAATATGAAGGTGATCCAGGTGTAGCTGCTATGGAGTTATATGCCTATGCGCATGAACTTGCTATTGCTCGTGGGATAAACCCGCAAGATGACATCATTACTAAGCTTATTAATGCAGAGATTGATGGTGATCGCCTCACGGACCTTGAAGTTGATGTCTTTATGTTGCTTCTTGCTGTTGCTGGTAATGAGACAACCCGTAACGCTACTGCCCACGGTATGTATGCGCTTTTATCGCATCCAGAACAACTTCGCCTTCTTCAAAGCGATGTTGATAAATATCTTGATAGTGCCGTTGATGAAATTATTCGCTGGGCTTCTCCTGTTTTGCATTTTCGAAGAACAACCACAGCGCCAACGGAACTTCTTGGTACCGAAATCGATGTAGGTAGCCGCGTCGTTATTTGGTACATCTCCGCGAACCGAGATGAAGAAGTTTTTGAAGATCCATTTGTTTTTGATATCACCCGAAATCCAAATGATCACATAGCGTTTGGAGGAGGTGGAGCGCATTATTGTTTGGGTGCTAATTTAGCTCGTGCTGAACTTCGCTTGATCTTCAAGGAAGTTGTAACTCGTATGCCTGATATGCAACTTGCAGGAGAACCCTCCAGATTGCGCTCCAACTTTATTGGGGGAATAAAACACCTTCCTGTTTCGTGGACGCCTGGGAGGAGAATCGACCCCCCGAAAATGGAGGACTAAGCTGCTCCCAAGCAGTATGTCAGTACAAAAACTACTATCGACGTTTGTAGCGGTTCTTTTAACAGCTACCCCTGTAGTTCTATTGACCTCTACCGCCTCGCCCGCGAAAGCGCAGACCTATAACGTGACTCAGCAAAGCGTCATTACAACAACGGACTTAAACCCGTTTGTGGCAAACCCGAACCTCAACTTTTATGCCGACTTATTTAGTGGTGAGACCATAGCTGGAACGACCATTAGAACCTGTTTGAACGACGACTGTGCGCAGGACATAGGGGCGCTTATCATCATCGGAGCTAACGATGACTGTAAAGAGGGAACTCCTGTTACCGAAGGTCAAGACCCGTACTGTCGTAAGTTGGGATACTGTGTCCAAGCCGACACCCCTATTAACATCTTTGGTTCTCCGTGGGGGGCGCACACCTTTGATAAGAGGGCTGAGTATTTGGCGTGGAAGTACAGCAATGATTATCACGGAGGCATTATGGACAACATGGGAGGCATACTGTCGTTGTTCTCGGCTGCGAATGGAAACACCGCCCCTGTTTTCGCTGCTGCCCAGTCGCTTATTTGGAAATGGGTTTCCGACGCGAATGGTACTGACGTATGGGATGGATTCAACACTACCGAAGCGGTAAGTGACGCTAACACGGGCTTTAGCGTAGATACGGTAACTAACAACTGGCATCCAGACAAACCAATAGACGACTACCTCAATCTCGGGTACGACAACTTAGGCGGTCCTTACTTGTATGCGGATGACCCAGTGGCGTTAATGGCTGCTGCGAACCAAGCCATCTTAGACCTAGAAGTAGAAGCTATCGCCAAGCAAGGTCCATGGACGGTGGCAGACTCAGCTGATTACTCAGGTATCGTCATTACTGGTGCTGTTGGCCCTATCTATGGGGAGACTGTTACGTTCAGTGATGATAGTACTGCTGTCACCGACGCTAATGGGTATGTGGCGTGGCCTGATGGAGCAACCGACTTGGACTTTGAAGCTCCAGGTGTCGCCTATCTCGGTGTTGGTAATAATGACAGCCAAGACCTCATGTTGGTCTTTGGGCAGAACGTGAATGTAACGAGGCCCGAAGTGGAAGTCATAGCGGCTCCCACACCAACGCCAGCTCCGACTCCTACCCCTACTCCTACTCCTACTCCTACACCTTCACCTACCCCTGAAGGCATTGGCATCACTGACTCCACTCCTACACCTACTCCTACCCCTACTCCCGATGATGAGCTACCTTTTGTGGGTTCGAGTATTACGCCTATACAAGTAGCAGCGGTACTCGTACTTATGGGAATGGGAATAACGGTAACAGCCGTAGCCCTTAGACGCCCGGAATGAGAATCGACCCACCGAAAATGAAGAACCAGGTTGTTCCAAAACTTTTCTCAACTTAGAAATAGTTTTTCTGAAACACCATATGATGGAGCAGAAATAATTTCCATAACTACAGAACTAGAAAACGTGCCATTTCTTCCTATAGAAGCCTATGTTTGATTTCTGATGGCAATAGATTCATATAATCCAGATTTCCTCACTGTTATGGCGCGTATGGGCGCAAAGCCTGATCGGGATGCTCCGAACAAAGGAACTTTATCTATTAGCGACGGGCTTAAAGCTCACGGGATTGTTCGTGTAGCTCCTTTAATGCTGCTGGCTGACATGGTAGTAGGAATGCAATTGGAATCCCTTATAGAAGATTGGACATTCACTACGGATTTTTCATTTCGTCGAAGCAATGCTTCTGAAGGAAAGTCTGTGCATGCTGAAAGCCGGATTTTGCGTCATGGAAAGAGAATGTTCATCGAAGAAGTTAAATACTGGAATCGCGAAGGCAACGAAGTTGGCTGCTC
>MDTG01040260.1_pt1 | contig 20489 bp, 11 predicted proteins | sample 811421 | NCBI WGS metagenome assembly MDTG01 (sample SAMN05326645, study PRJNA326480) | marine metagenome | isolation source: seawater | place: Pacific Ocean: South East | collected 2011
GCCCTTTGACGTCGTCGAGTGGTTGCTCTGGCGATCCTGGCAGGCGCCGCCGCCGATTACGCCGGAGCAGCGCGAGGCCATCGAGCGCCAGTGGGACGCTAAGGAGTTCTCGGTCTACCCCGTCACCCCGATCTACCCGCGCTGAAGTATGTTCGTGCAGCATGAGCGCTGCCTCTTTGAAGCTGAAGAGACTCCGCGAGCAGGTCCTCAAAGGCAACGGGCAGCTGCCCTTGTCAGATCTGCTCGAGCAGCTCGTGCCGCTCGATCGCTTGCGAGCGTTCGCGACAGAGTTTGGCGTAACGCCTAAGGGCGGCTTCCGCATCGAGCGCGCGCCGGCGGCGGTCCTTGCCCAGAAGCTCGCTGAGGAGCGTGATTCATCGCGCTTGGACAAGCTCCTGCACGCGATTGCGACGCCGCCGGATTCAGCAGCGACGCAGCGGCCGCCAGCGCCTTCCTCGTCTCGTGAACTAGACGAGGCCCGGACCCTCTTGACGCTGAAGGAGCAAGAGGTGCAGCGCCTGCGGGAGGACGTGGAGCGGGCTCGCCAAGGCTTAACGCGCGCCCAGGACCGCGAGCGCGGTCTAGAGCGGCAGCTGAGCGCCGCCAGCGAGGCGGCGACGCGGGCGCAGCGATCTCTGGAAGCAGCTCAGAGCTCGCAGCTGTCCGCCGCCCAGGACGTCAAGCAGGACAAGGATCTGACGCGTCGCGTCCGCGAGTTAGAGGATGAGTGCGCGTCGCTGCAGGCGGCCGACGAGGCGATGCGACGCCAGCTCGCGCGCGATCGATCACGCATGCGCGACTTGGAAGAAGAGCTCGCTGAGTTGGACGCGCTCATCCCTGCGAGCCGTCGGCGCAAGAAGAACCCGTTGCCGCCAGCCCCGCCGACGGAGCGCAGGTTCGTCGTGCCCTACTTGCAGTCTTCCTTCTACAAGTCCTTGGTTGGCAAGGAGCGCCGCTCGATCGAGCAAGCTTGGCAGGCGCTGCTCCTGTTCTGCACCGAGGGTCACAGCTACCCGGGTCTCGAGGTCAAGTCGATGAGTGGCCAGGACACCTGGAGCCTGCGCGCTTCGTTGGGTCTGCGGGTCTACTTCCGGCCCCGCGCCGACGGTGACGTGGACGTCCTTGAGCTCGGTGATCGCGAAGACCAGCCGACGACGCTCCGTCGCCTCAAGGACAAGTAACGGTGCCGGACCCGCTGAGGATGCCGACCTTCTTGTCGCCCGGAGATCCGGTCGTCTTCCCGGACCCCGAGACCTTCGACAGTGAAGGCCTCGTGGCAGTCGGCGGTGACCTGACGCCAGCGCGTGTGGTCGCCGCCTACCGCCGCGGCATATTCCCGTGGTATGCAGAGGGGTATATCCCGATGTGGTGGTCCCCGGACCCGCGAGGTTGCTTCACGGCGGACCGCCTGCACGTCGGGCGAAGCCTCGCGAAGGTCCTACGTCGAGGCGGCTTCCAATTGACGTGGAACCAGGCGTTTGGGGAGGTCATGGAGGCGTGCGCGGCGCGTCGCCGCGACGGCACCTGGATCATCCCAGAGATGCTCGACGCCTACCAAGCGCTGCACGAGCTGGGGCGCGCGCACAGCCTCGAGGTGTGGATCGGCAGCGACCTTGTCGCCGGGGTCTATGGCGTGCAGGTGGGCAGCTTGTTTGCGGCGGAGTCGAAGTTCTACCGCCGGACCGACATGTCCAAGGTCGCGCTGGTCGCCTTGGTGCGATCGCTCGATCGCGCCGGCGTCGAGCTTGTCGACGTCCAGTTCGTGACGGATCACCTCGCGACCCTCGGAGCATTTGCGGTGACGCGTCGGGAATACTTAAAGCGCCTGGACGTCCTGCGTGATGTGCCCGTGGACCTGACCGAACTGCGGCCCGACGTCTAGTTAGCGGGGCGCTTGTGATACCTTGCGAGACCCTCTGCGGAGATCCGTCATGCGCGTTTACCTGATCTCAATGTTCACTGCCGCGGTCGTCGCCGGCGCCTCGCTGCCGTCGCAGGCGGTGCCTGCGCTCGAGCTGCCGCCAGGCTTCGATCTCAATGAAGTGCCGCCCGAGATGCGCGCCGAATTCCTCGCCGAGATGAGCAAGGCTTCTCGCCCGCAAGGCCCAGCTTCCAAGAGCTCGTCGAAGACCGGCGACCCTGGCCAAGCTGCTGCGGCGCAGCGCGAGCAGAAGCGCCTGCAGGCGTTTAAGAAGCTGGTCTTCGATCGTCGTCCGTCCTCGATCCTCAAGGCGTGGGCGCAGCCTGAGCTGAAGCCCTATGACCCCAGCGAAGAGGCCAAGAAGCCGGCCGCTGGCGACGCGCCGGGTCCAGACGCGTCAGCAGGTCGCGCCGCGCGAGACGGAGCGCGAAAGGCCGGCGGGCAGCGACCGACCGCAGGTAAGCCGGGCAGCCCTGGCGTCCAGCGCGCAGCAGCCACCCGTCTCGTCGTGATCCCGACCGTGCCGGCGCAGCCTGTTCGACCGGCGGTTCGCGCCACGACCGCTACCAAGGCGATGCGGGTGACCTCGAATGGCGCGATGAGCGCGTCACAGATCCAAGCGTTGATCGACGCCGAAGAAGGGGGCGCCCCGGCGGCAGAGCTGCAGGCGGCGGGTGAGGCGACGCCCGCGCCGCCAGCGGCGTCGGGCGTCGACGCCAGCGTCGAAGCCAAGATCCTGCAGCGTGAGCTCGAGATGTTCCAACGCGACGTCACGCTGAGTCGCTGGTCGGCGGTCGCGGCGTTCTTTGGCACGTTCGCCGAGAAGGACCGCAAGCAGGTCTACGAGCACTTCCTCAAGACGTTGCTGCGGCACCCCAACAAGCCGCCGAGTCGCTTGCCGGCAAATCTGCAGGAGAAGAACCGCTTCTCATTCGAAGAGGCGTTGATCCTCGCCGGCATGGCGCCGGGTGGGTTTGACAAGCAGCAGTGCGCGCTGCTCGCGCCGATTGTTCGCCGCGCGATGGACGGCGGCGGCGTTCGGGAGGAGTGGATCCGACTCCTCGGCGTTGAGGTAGCTAAGCCTGCCAGTGAGCACCGCGTCGACCGCCGCGAGGCGGCGCTGTTGCTCTCTGCGCTGAAGATGAATGACGAACTCGGCGGCTTCCTGCCAACGGCCGCCGAGGCAGAAAGCGCCGATGACCGCGAGGCGCTCAACCTGCTCGCGCGCCACGCCATGGCCATGTATGCGATCGATAACCGCAGCGCGTGGTTGGAGACGGCGTGGGCGGTTACTCAGGCGGCGTTGGCAAAGGGAGAGATCGACGCTGCGCAGAAGGATGAAGCCCTACGCAGAGCCGTCGACCTCGCGCCGAAGGTCCGAGCTGAAATCGGCCCAGCGTGGCTCAAGCAGTCGTTCACCGAGCGCCCCGATCGTGGCATGGAGATCGTAGCGACCATTGGCGGGCAGGTCGCGGCGGGCTTCGCGCAGAAAGCTCGTGAAGCCGGCTACCGCGCCGCCGGCCTCAAGCTGCAGAAGACCGCCGTCGAAGCGCTGTTGGACACGGCGCCTGAGCTCGCCGACGAGTGGCGGCCGACGCTGCAGTTGCTCGCAGGAGGGTGGGTGCAAGAGGCCTCTTACAGCAACAAGTTCTCGAAGACCTCGTCGGTCGGCTCCTACATGAAGCGGGACTCTTACGGCAACGTCTACTGGTCTAGCCGCCGCATGGGCGGCGGCGGCCAGGTCACGGCGATCGAGCCGTCCGACCTGCTGGATTCGCAGCCCAGCGATCGCTGGGCCTCCTTGCTCGGCGATGACATGCGCCCAAACTTCACCACGGTCTCCGCGCAGCTGTGGTTGAAGGTCAACGAGTATGAGAAGGCGTTCCCGTACATCGAGCGCCTCGCGTCGACCAATGGCCGCAAAGCCAAAGAGCTCGCCGACGAGTTCTTGCGCGTTTGGAAGAACAACAACAACCCCAACTCGCGCAACCGCGGCAGCGACTACATCTACGTCTACGGCTTCGACGACCGCGCCAATTCGATTCCGCTGACGCGCGCCAAACAGGAGCGAAACCTCGCAGAGCTCGCCGAGTATGTCGGACGCCTGCGCGCGCTGCCGATGGAGCCGGTCGATCCGCGTCTGCTGACACAGGCCTTCGTCGCGGCGCACAGTCTCGCTGAGGTCTACCAGCTAAACACCATCGAGTCTGTCTTCGGCGACGTCGCCGAGCTCGACCCGATCGTGCTCGGCCAGCTGATTGGGCGTATGCGCATGAACCTCGCCACGGTCTGGCGAGTGCCTGCAGTTCAGCAGCAAGCCAAGACCCGCCGTTCGCAGAAGGAGATGATGGCCGAGGTCGAGCGCGGCTACGCGACCGCGATCCAGCTCGCGGAGGAGTCGCTGGGCACACGCGGTCGCCACTGGTCCCTGCTCACGGCGGTCGCGACGCTGCAGCATGATCAGAACAACTTTAAGAAAGAGGTCGCGCCTAACAGTTCGTTCAGCGAGGTCCGCGAGGGCGCCTTTGAGCTGCTCGCAGAAGCGGCAGAACACTACGCGTCGACGGCGTCGTCGCTGACGCAGAACGAGGAGACGGAGACGGTCTTTACGAGCTGGTTCTACGCCGCACTCGGCGCCTCGGACCTGGGCGCGATCGACGAGTCGATGGTTGTCGCCAGCAGCCAGCTGCCCTTGATCAAGGCGGCGATCGCGGGTCTGCCCGCGGGTCATCGAGAGCGTATGCAGGCAAGGTTCGCGAACTTGCTCTTTACGCGCATGTCTTCGGTCAAACCCGACATCAAGTTCCGCTACTTGAAGGCCGGATTTGAGATCACCGGGGACCACGAACAAACCAAGGACGCGCGCGAGGTCTGGAACTACTACCAGGACCTGATCAAGGAGATTCGGCTCGAGATGGTTGTCGACGGGTCTTCGCAAGTGGGTACGGCGCCTTTCGGTGTGCGAGTAGACATCGTGCACACGGACGCCGTTGGTCGAGAGAGCGGCGGCTTCCAGAAGTACGCGACCAACCAGAACGACATGGCCTACGCCTACAACTACGGCCGGCCGACGGAGAACTATCGAGACAAGTTCCACGACGGCGCCATCGCGGCGCTGCAAGAGAACTTCGAGGTCCTCAGCGCGACGTTTAACAGTGAGAACATGGAGCCGCTACAGGGCGAGCAGCAGGGCTGGCAACGGACCCCTTACGCCTACCTGCTGCTGCAGGCGCGCGGCCCGCAGGTAGATCGGATCCCTGAGGTGAAGCTCGACCTGGACTTCAAGGACACCACCGGCTTCTTCATCATGCCCGTGGTCTCGTCGCCGGTGGCGGTCGATGCTTCGCGAGGCCCGGCGCAGCGTCCATACGAGGGCCTCGAAGTGTCGCAGCTGCTCGACGAGCGGCGGGTAGACGAGGGGAAGGTCACGCTGGAGGTGAAGGCGAAGAGCGAAGGGCTCGTCCCTGACCTCGACGAGATCCTCGATCTCGACCCGCCCGGTTTCCGAGTCAGCAAGATGGACGACCAGGGCGCCGCCGTTGTTCGCTTCGCGCCTGATCAGGACGCGATCCAGAGTGAGCGTGTATGGCTGATCGCGCTTGAGCCCGAAGACGGCGTCGCGGCGCCTGGCAGGTTTCGATTCGGCGCACCGAAGCTGGAAGGCATGACGACGACCTACCAGCGTTATGACGACGCAGATCTTGAGACCGTGGCGTCAGAGATCGCGTTGCATCGCAGGATCGACACGTCGAACCCGTGGTGGGCGTGGTTGTTATTCGCCGTCGCAGCCGCCCTCTATCTCGCTTGGTTCCTGTTCGCTAAGCCCGCTTCAGGCGAAGCGGTCATAGATGATGACGCGCTCCGAATGCCCGAGAGCGTGACGCCGTTTTCCGTGTTGGCGATCCTGCAGCAGGTCCGTAGCCGTGGGCACCTTTCTGACGCGTCGCTGGCGCAGCTCGACGCTGATATCCAGCGGATCGAGGTCCTGCACTTCGGCAAGGACCCCGGAGATCGTGAGCCTGTAGACCTCGCCAGCGTCGCGCGTCGTTGGCTAAGCAGCGCGCGTTGACCGCGCTCACGACGCAAGCGCGCGGCGAGACCACATCACAACCTTTGTCCCATGACCTCACCAGAAGCACCAGTCGCCCGTTTCACTGAGACGCGTGAGTTCCTCGACCAGATCAGGTCTCGCGTCGGCACCGTCGTTGTCGGCCAAGACGTCGTCGTCGAGCGTGTCTTGATCGCGCTCCTGACTTCGGGGCACCTGCTCTTGCAGGGTGTCCCTGGTCTAGCGAAGACGCTGTTGGTGGCGGCGATCTCAAAGACGGTCGACCTGAGCTTCGCGCGGATCCAGTTCACGATTGACCTCTTGCCCTCCGACATCGTGGGTAGCGAGATCCTCGATCAGAAGAGCAACGACTTCCGCGTACACCAGGGCCCGATCTTCACCAATTTGCTGCTGGCCGATGAGATCAACCGAGCAGCGCCCAAGGTGCAGTCGGCGCTGCTTGAGGCGATGCAGGAGCGCAGCGTTACGATCGGCGGGCAGGGCTTCGTGCTGCCCGCGCCGTTCTTGGTGATCGCGACGCAGAACCCTGTTGAACAGGCCGGCACCTTCGAGCTGCCCGAGGCGCAGCTCGACCGCTTCATGTTGCTGCACCGTCTGGAATACTTGAAGCCAGAGGAGGAGAAGGAGGTGCTGCGCCGCAACACCAAGCTCGGCGTTCGACGAGACGGCAAGGGCGCGGTGGCGCGCACTGAATTTGACGTGCTGGACGGGCAGGATAAGGGCAGCGCCGAACAGCTCGTGCGCGCCATGGAGGACGTCCAAGAGGTCCACGTAAGCGAGGCCTTCCTTGAGCACGTCATCGAGATTGTCAATCGGACGCGCAACCACCCGCTGCTCGAACTCGGTTGCTCGCCGCGAGCAGGCATCTCGCTGGTTAAGGCGTCGCGCGCGAGGGCGTTGATTCACGGCCGAGACTACGTCGTGCCGGAAGATATGTTCGCCCTCGCAGAGGACGTCATCCTTCACCGCATCCGATTGAGCTATGAGGCCGTCGCAGACGGGTTCACGAGTCAGCAGGTCCTGCAGGAGATCCTCGGCGAAGTCGCCAAATGAGCGGTCCGCAATCGACAGATCGAGCGCGACGCAGCGTCCGTGAGCGAGAAGCCGAGCTGCCTGGGATGCTGCCGGAGGTGCAGCCGTCGGCAGCGCGTAAGTTTGTCATCGCGATCCGGCGTTTAGCGAATGACTTAAGCTATGGCCTCGACGGGTCGCGCTTCCTCGGGTCGGGTATCGACTACGTGCAGTCACGCCAATACCTGCCAGGAGATTCGGTCAAGGCGATGGACTGGCGCGTGACGGCGCGCACCAACAAACACCACATCAAAGAATACGAGGCCCAGCGCCGGATTCCCGCGTGGTTCTTGCTCGACACGTCTGCCTCGATGGTCGTGTCCTCGACCGAGCGCAGCAAGTATGAGGTCGCGCTGCAAGTGGCGGGCGGACTAGCGCTCGCTTGCCTGGACCGTACTAGCCCGGTCGGCGTGCTCGGCTGCGGGCGACGAGACGTGCGTATCCAACCGAGCCTCGCCAAAGACCAGGTTATGCAGTGGCTCCTCCGTTTGCGTCGACACGCCTTCGACGAAGAGACGATGGTGACGCGAAGAATTCGCGAGCTCCGTCCGACGCTGCAGAGCCGCTCAATCATCGTGCTGGTGAGCGACCTCCACGAGGCGGGCGTCGCGCACGCCGCGGCGCTGTTAGCGCAGGAGCACGAGGTCGCCGTGATCCAGGTGCAGGACCCCGCAGAGGTGTGCCTGCCGGCAGGCGGGTTCGTCCGCGCGCGCGAGGCAGAGACCGGCCGCGTGTTCACGGCGCGGGCGCGCAGCCAGATGGTCGACCAGCAGCGCATTGCGTCAGCGCTGCGCAGGGGCGGCGTCGATCACCTCGTCCTTCGCACTGACGAGCCATACCTGCATAAGCTGCGGCACTTCTTCCGGTCGCGCGGAGTGTCAGGGGGTGGCAGATGAACCGAGCCGCGAAGCTGCTGTCTGCTGCGCTCTTGTGCGTCGGCTGGGCTGCTGCTCAGCAGCGCGACGTGCGCGAGGCGACGGTGGGTATGCGCGCCTACGTCGATCAGGTCGTGCTCGCCGGTACCGCGTTGGCGCCCGTGGCGAGCACGTCCAAGTCGCCGGTGATGGTCAGGGTCGTAAAGGCGTGGCCCCACGGTGAGCACCTGCGATACGACCTTGAGTGGGTTGGCTTCGAGGCCGGCACCTACGACCTGACGGATTATCTCGCGAGGGAGGACGGGTCGACGACCGACGATCTCCCTGCGCTCAATGTCGAGGTCGTGAGTGTCCTGCCGGAAAACATGTTCGAGCCGAGCGCGCTGGCGGCGAACCCCGGCGAATCGCTCGGCGGCTATTCGCAGCTGCAGGTCAGCGTCGTCGCCTTGTGGGCGATCGGGCTCTTCGCGATCCTGTTTCTCGGGCGCCCGCGGAAACCTGCGGCTGTCGTCGCCGCCGCCGAACCAACGCTCGCAGATCGTCTGCGGCCGCTGGTCGAGCGAGTGGGTCGAGGCGACGCGGAGGAGCGCGAGAAGGCTGAGCTGGAGCGCTTGCTGGTCGCGTTCTGGCGAGCGCGGTTGGATCTTGGCGACATGAAGGTCGCCGACGCCGTTATGGCGATTCGAGCAGACGACCGAGCTGGCGCGCTGTTGCGCCACGTCGAGGAGTGGCTGCACGCGCCGAACCCGCCGGACGGCGTCGACGTCGGCGAGCTGCTGGCGCCGTATCGATCTGTCACGGCGGACCAACTGCAGCCGGAGGCGCGCTGATGTTCGGGCGTCCGTGGTTGCTGTTGCTGTTGGCGCTGCCTGTCCTGCATGTCTATTGGGTGTGGACGCGTCGCGGCGGACGCGTCGCGATGCCGTTCGATTCGGACGGGCGCCGCCGCCTCGGCAGCGGCGGGCTGATGCGCGCGCTGCTGGCGTTCGGCGAGTCCTTGCCCGGGCTGTTGCTCGCAGTGGCCGTCATGCTCCTCGCGCTACCACAGGAGCTGGCCGCCCCGCGGCAAAAGCGGGCCTTGACCAACATCCAATTCCTCGTCGACATCTCTGGCTCGATGACCGCGTCGTTCGGCGGAGGATCCCGCTACGACGCCTCAATGGCTGCGATCAACGAGTTCCTCGACTTCCGCGACGGTGATTCGTTTGGTCTGACGTTTTTCGGCAACAACTATCTTCACTGGGTGCCGTTGACCAGCGATCCGTCTGCGTTCCGTAACTCGATCCCCTTCATGCGGCCAGAAAACGCGCCGCCAGGATTCGGCGGCACCGAGATCGGCAAGGCAGTGCTCGGCGCCCGCGAGGTGCTGACCTCGCGCAGCGACGGCGACCGGATGATGATCCTGATCACGGACGGCTTCAGCAGCGACCTCTCGAACGGCGCAGAGATGGTGATCGCGAAGCGTCTTCGTAAGGACGCGATCAAGCTGTTCGCCGTCAACATCCAGGAGTCTGAGGCGCCTGGCCCGATCGTGAATCTGGCACGGACAACCGGTGGTGAGGTCTTTAACCCCGGAGACTCGGACGCGTTGAGCAGCGTCTTTACCCAGATCGACGAGATGACCAAGGCGGAGATGGAGCAGGGGACGTCTGAGCTGGTTGATTGGTTCTTCCCGTTCTCTATCGCTGGACTGAGCGCGCTCGGCCTGCTGGGACTGTTTTTGTTGGGGTGGAGGCACACGCCTTGGTAGCCCTTTACGTCGCGCTCGCGGTCTTCGCGCTCACGCTGGTCGGCGAGGTGTCGCACGCGCGTCGCGTGCACAGGCTTCGACACTTGGTCTTTGGGCCAACAGGGACACCGGCAGCGTGGGCAAAGGGCGCGCCGCTCGCCCGGATCTTGGCTAGCAGCGCGCTGGCGTGGGGGCTGACGGCGCTGATGTTTGTCGAGCCGAAGGTCCACGCAGGCGAGGAGATTCCGGACGAAGATTGGCGTCACCTACTGCTCATCTATGACGTATCGCCCAGCATGCTGCTGGAGGACGCGGGTGCGAGCGGCGATCAGAGCCGGCACGAGCGCGCCCGTGAATTGATCGACTCCATGTTCGAGCGGGTCAAGATCGGTCAGTACAAGGTGTCCGTCATCGCGACCTACAACGGCGCCAAGCCGGTCGTGACTGATACGAAGGACATCGAGGTCGTGAGGCACATGCTCACGGAGGTCGATCTCCAGTATGCGTTCAAGGTCGGCAAGACCAAGCTGTTCGACGGCATCCAGGTCGCCTGCGACATCGCGCGTCGATGGCGCGTCAACAGCGCGCTCATGGTGATCGTCAGCGACGGAGACACAGTACCTTCGACAGGTATGCCCACGCTGCCCCCGTCCATCGGCGGTACGCTGGTGATCGGCGTCGGCGACCACCTCTCCGGGAGCTTCATCGGTGGTCAGCAGTCTCGCCAAGATGAGAGCACGCTGCGGCAGCTCGCTATCCGCGCCGGCGGAGAGTTTCACAACGGCAACCGGCGACAGGTCCCCAGCGACATCCTCAGCGCAGCGGCGCGGGACTCTCGCAAGCCACTGTTGGAGCAGCTGAGCATGCGGGAATACGCCTTGTTCTCCGTGCTGGTCGCCTCCTTGGTGCTGACCTTGCTGCCGATCTTGCTCCAGTACTTCGGGACGACTTGGCGGCCTGGCGCGGTCGCTCCGCGGGCTGATGGATAGCCGCTCGGGCTCGCCCTGCGCGCGCGTCGGCGCAGGTGCTGCCGGTGTCTTTATCTGTTCGAAAAAAGGGCTTTAAGTGCGCGATCGGCCCGGCCCAGCGAAGTTTTCTGGCGTCCTGGCCCCTGGCAGCCGTCGTCGCCGATAAGCTGTCTGCTGCGGTCGACAGTCGGCCAGCAAGCATCACATCATGCGAAACATCCTGCTGATCGGTTGGCTCGTGCTCCCAGTCGGAGCGTGGGCCTATCACGAAGGCCCGGGCCAGGATCGCGTTGCCCTCGAGGCCGCGGGCGCGGTCGCGGCGATGGCCTACGAGGCGGCGGAAGCAGGCGACTGGGAGCTCGCGATCCGCGAGTATCAGGCGGCGCTCGAGGCGCTGCCGGCAGACCCGGATGCATACGACGAGCGCGTCGGTCACCGGCTCGTGATCGAGCTCAACAAGGCCCGCATGCAGTCGCAAGGGCTCATCGAGGCCCGCGACGAGCTCGCCAGCCTGGTGGAGGCGATGCAGGCTGCGCCGGACGCTGATGACACCTTGTTGCGCGAAGCCCGGCAGGCGCTGGCGCGCGCGCAGTTCCTCAAGACCTGGCTGATGCGCCTCGAGGGCCTCGACCGAAAAGTCTGGGAGCCTGAAATCGAGGCTGCGAGGCAGAACTGGCGATGGCTCGCCGAGCAGGCTCCTAACGAAGCCGAGAAGACGCTGCACCGCGAGGACCTTGAGGCAGCTGTCCGCCTCGCGCGTATGGAGATGGAGGATCTGCAAGGCTTGCCGTTGCCCAGCGAATGAGCAGGTTGCAACAGCGGTAACAAGGCCGGTCGGCCTCGTATTAGTAAGAGCAAGTCGAAGGGCAAACCCAGCAACGGCGCTGGCGGCGGGCCAAAGTTCGGCCGCGGCGGCTCCTAGCGCGCGCTTCGCCCTTTGCGCGTCGCGTCTGCCACGCGGCCAGAGCACCGGCCACGTTTGTCTTGGTCGAGGCAGCGCGTCGCGAGGCGGCGGGGCTCACCTCGCGGGCGGGTTCAGCGCGCGGATGACCGCGCCCCGCTCCTCGTCCAACACCATCACCGCGTAGCGCTGCGCGCCGCGGTTCGGGTCGTCCGAGAGGCTGACGTAGTCGAAGCGACCGCGGATATCGGTGTAGCCGTCTTTATGAAACCGAACCGCGCCGTCAGGCATGCGCGCGAAGACCTTCACGTATGCCTTGGCCAGCGGCTTTGAAGACGTGGGGTCGGTGACCGCGACTTGTCCGTAGGACTCAAGGAACCGCACGTCGAGCGCGTTCGCGAAGTACTGTCGAGAGCGCACGAGTCCGCCTGCGCGGACTTCGACCAACATATTCTTCTGCAGGAAGTCCTGCGGGAGTTCGTAGGTCAACTGGCTCTTGGCGCGGTCGAGCGTCCGCTGTTCTCGGTACTTGGGCTTCACGAACGCGGCCGAGGCGCCCTCGGGGCCGGCGAATGGCTGCGTCGAGAAAGCGAACTCGACGTCCAGTTCGTAGTAGCGCACGTCCACGGCGTCGACGTTCTGGTAGCTGATTGCCACGCTCGTCCCCTCGATCGCCACCTCCAGCGCAGGGGCGGTCGCCGTCAGAGTGTCGTTGGTTTGCTCCGCGGAGCGCTGCCGAGCGTTCCCTTCGGCTTCGTCCAGCTGTGCGAGGACTTCTCGGAATCGCGCTCGCCAGTGTCGCGCGACGTGGTCCTGATGCTTTGTCGCTACACGGCGCGCCTTCTGTACGTCGCCTGTGAAGAAGCAGAGATATGCCGCGAGGTAGTCATACTGAACCTTGGCTTCGAGCGCGGCTGGATCGACGCGGTCGAAGGACGTGAGCGCCTCTTCGACGCGGTCTTGGAGCAGAAGATAGTAGGTGACGGCGAGCCAGTCCCTGCTTTGGATCTGCGGACGGTAGCCCAGCGCGATCATCTGCGCGCTGTATTGCTCCGCGAGGTCTTTGTTGCCGAACGTCCGGCGGCTGCCTAGCTGGTGCGCGCGCTGCTGGACGAGCGGGCTCAGCTCAAGGTGTTGAAACTGCAGCCGCTCTTTGGCGTCGATCTGCACGAGCGGCGTGTCGATCCAGCGACCACACTGGTTCAGGAACTTGTCGCAATGGCGCAGGTATTCCCGCGACGACTGCAGGTCGCGGTGCAGCAGGCCGTAGGACCAGACAGTGCTGTCGAATGCGTGCCGCGCTCGCAGCTTTGGCAGCAGCGCCTCGAAGAAGGCAGGGTCTCGCAGGCGCCAACAGATTTTCGTCAGGTCCAGCCGGCGGATGTTCTGTGCGTCGAGGAACGTCAACACCTGTTCGGGCGAACCCTGCTGTGAGACGTGCTCCCAAGACGACGTGTCGATCTCGCTGGGCGCGGCGACGACGTTAAACCGCTGCGGCGCCGCTACCGCGGCGACCGCGCCTTGTTCGGCCGCGTGCGCCGGATACTGAGCGTAGACGCCGGTCGTAGGGAAGTAGAAAGCGTACTCCACTGTCTGCGTCGCGTAGGCCGTGAGCGTCACGCGCTGGCCGCGCGTCCAGAGTCCGCGGTTCACGGGGACGGCGCCGGCCGGAACCTGCAGCAGGACGTCGACGACGCGTGAACCGGACGTCGGGTTGGTGACGACGACCTGGCAGCCGTAGACGACGCCGACCAAGAACTCGTCAGTGACGAACGCATCACGCCGCTGGCCGTCGACCCATCGGTGCCGGTCGTCATACCGGAAGAAGTTTTGGCCGAGAAGGAGCGGCTCGCCGTCGGCTCGCTCGGCAGCAGCGGCGGTCTCCTTGCGGACCAACAGCAGCGGGGAGGCCGCGGTCAGCGTGCGCCGCATGTCCTCGGATTCCGCGCCGTGTTCGCCGGCGGCGTAAGGCAGATCGAGCACGCTGAGCGCGAACATCATCTCGACGAAGCTGCCGCTCGCCTGCGCGATCGCAGGGGAGATGAACGGCGTACCGGGCGTTTGCGTCGCGAAGTCGACCCAGAAATGGTTCGCGCTGATCACGTTCGCCGTAGGCTTATCGATGCTGCGTTGCCAGTAGTTGTGTTCGACCAGCAGCCTCGTCCGACCCACCTCTTTGTAGAGGCTCGCGATCTTTTTGCGCTGCTGCTTCTCTCTGTCCATCGCAAGGTCGGAGGCGCTGCGTTCGGCCGCCGGGCTGTCCGGTCCGGCAGGGCCCGCGGTCGCCGGCCCATCGGTCTTCGGCGCCGCGGACCTCGCGCTGCCGCTACTCCCGATCGCCGAGTTCCATAAGTTTGGGTCGAACGCGCCCTCTCGTTGGCCGGCTGGCGGGGCGCTCTCCAAGGCCGAGTTGAACAGCGCTACGTCGAAGAGGCGGCTGAGCTTCGACTCGCTCACCGGGTTCACCTCTAGTGACTCGCGGAGTGTTCGCGCGACGGCCGCGGGTTCGTCACCGCCGACGCGTCGGGCGAGCAGGATCTTCTCCACCAAGTTCAGTCGCGCGAAGCGCTTCGGGTCCAGGTAGCGGATCAGGTCGCGTCCCAGCAGCCACTCGTCTAGGAATGTCTTGTCGAGCTTGTTGACGAGGAACGGCCGAATCACCTCTGCGAAGAACTCCGGGTCTTTCTGGTGGAGGAAGAAGTGCAACTCGTGGCAGGCGTGTTCGCTGTAGAGGTCGAGTTTTCGATCTCGGGACAGCTCAGGCCAATCCAGCACGAACGCGAATTGCTGGAGAGCCTCGTCCTGACTGATCGTCGTGAACAGTCGGAACGCGCTCGCGAGCGTGTCGTAGACCTCGACCACGGGCGCGCTCGTGGTGTCGATGCTGACCGAGTCGCCGGCAGCGATGAACTCGATGCGCCGCTTTTCGACCAAGTTCTGATCGGCGGGTAGCGCCGTCGGCAGCGTTCGTGATCGCGGCTCAAGCCGTCGTTCGGCGCGCGTCGTAAGGTCGTAGACGGCTTGCGCGCCGTCGATCGCCAAGACGTGGATCTGCTGGCCTTCCCCGAGCTCATCCGCGGATACGACCACGGTGCCTTGGTCGTTCGGGGTCAAGTTGCTGATCAGCTTTGACCCGCGCGGCAAGAAGTCGAGGTTCGCGCGCGCGCCGGCGCTTGGTCCTAGCTTGTTCTTTTTCACCGGCGCAGGCGCGCCTCGCGCGCCTCTGCGATCGCCCGTGCGACCCGCGAACCTGCCGCCTGCGCCGCCGCCGAGGCCGACAGGGTTGTTAAAGGAGACGTCGGGCAGCGCGAGCGGATTGAGCAGCAGGCTCGGTCTGCGAAGCATGTTGCCGGCGTACTTCTGCGCGAAGCGCCGCTCCATGACGTAGCGGTATTCGTCGCTGAGTTTGCGACCGGCGTCATAGGTGCTGACACGGTGGCGAATGTGTGAGGCGTGCGCGCGCTCGCCTGCGTCGAGGCGGAGCCCGTCGAACATATCGAACGCCGGCAGGTAGCGGGTCGCGACCACGTATACACGGGTCGATGGTGTGGCGTTGGCCAGCTGCAACCGCAGCCCGTCGTCGTCGCAGGTTACCTCCGTGACGTGGAGCGGCGACGTCCTCGTTGATGTCAGGACGCGTGCGCGTCCTAGCAAGTAATGGCCGTCCCGTTCTCCGCGCGTAATTCGTACGGTTATGTTCTCGCCGGTGTCGTGCAGCTTGAGCTGGTAATCGCCCGGTTCGAGGTCTCGCAGCTCCAAGAAGCCATCCTTGATCGCGAGTCGATCGAACGCGTCGTGGCTGAAGCTCAACAGGGAGAAATCGTCGCGGCTCGGCGTCGTGGCCGAGCCCTGATAGGGGATGCGGAGCGTCTCCCCCGCGATACCGTGCATCGCGTCCGGGAGCTGGACGCGCGCCTGGCTCAACGTGAACCCCCCTTTGGATCCACCCTCGCGCCAGACGTAGACGTGGTCGATACCTGGGAGGCGCCCGAGCTCGATGCGGCCGGACTCGTCAGTCTTAAGCGTGACCTCTATGGGTTGTTTGTAGTCTTGGTGGTGGAGCTCTAGGTGACAGACGCGGCCAGGCTGTCGCTCGCCGCTCTTGCCGCGTAGGTCGACCGCGTAGCCGGCGGGCGTCCGCACGAGCATCGGGATCCCGGTCTCAACGGTGCCGTCGATCAGGTTGATCGGGAAGCTGCGGGCGCTCGCGACGAGTTGCTGGGCCCCGTCGTTCATGCTCTGGACGCGCCCGCTCAACGCGACCTCCAGCCCGCTCACGCGCAACGGGACGCGGAGCTTGTGGATGTAGCTACGCCCGTTCTCTAGCTTGAGGTCGCGCACCTCCTGGGTCGTCGACTTGCCGTCAAGGTCGGTCGCGACGATGGTCAGCAGCGGGTCCTCTAGCAGGTCGATCGAGACCCGGTGGCCGTCAAGCGCGAGCGCGGGTCGCACGACGAGCTCGGCCGTGTTCCCGGCGATTAGAGACTCTCGGTCGATGTGTAGATGGCTGGTGAGTTCGTAAGACTCCCGGCGGTGCTCGAACGGGGTGATCGATGAGCGCTCGCCGTGGCGAAGGACGAGCTGCTTCGTGCCGGGGTTCGTCGAGAACGGGATCACGATCTCGCCGCGGTCGTCGGGGCCGTATTCTTTCCCGCCGAACCAGGCGACAGCGTCGGGGACGTGCGCGCCACGCTCGTCGTAGATGCGGACCATCTGCCCTGCCGCTGACGTGCGTTCGACCATTCGGAGTTGGCCCTTGTAGATGACGGCCCGGCTTGAGATGCCGTTGCCGACGAAGTCGACGACGTAGGTCCCTGGTTCGTTCAGCAGGGGCAGGTCGAACGTTCGCCGAACGCGTCGTATCGGCGCCGCGTCGTAGGCGTATGTCTGTTCAAAGTTGGCGACGACGCCGTCGAGGTCGATGCTGGCGTCGATCGGCTTTTGCCGCTCGATGTGGTACCGGTAGGCGTCGATCTCGAAGACCTTGACGACGAGGGCGGGGACGTTCTTCACGTCGAGCGCTAGCTGGACAGCGTCATCTGCATCGTAGATCCGCTTCAGCTCCGTCGGGAAGCGTAACTCGACGCGTTGCTCGAGCTCCTCGACGCGGCCGGGGTCGTCGAGCAGCGAATACCAGCGCTCCTGATCGCCTTCACCGGCCATCAGCTTGGTCTCCGCGAGGACCCCCTCAAGCCATCGTCGATCTAAGAAGTCGCTGTAAGCGGTGACGTTGTCTTCGCGCTGAAAAAAATGCTCGAGACAAGCGCGGACGAGCTGGGCGTCGTTCTTGATCGGCGTCATCCTGGACGGGAACTGCTTGTCCAGGTCGACGTGATTAGCGGTGCGTTGGAAGCGGTCGAGGTGCGTCTCGCTGACGAAAAATCGTCGGCGCGGCAAGCGGATGTAGGCGAGGAAGCGCTCCTTATCCGGCGCGCCTAGCGTCATATCGTGACGCAGCCAGTGAAAGAGAACGTGCGCCTTGAGCGAGTTGAAGGCCGGGCTGAGGCGCTGCGCGAACGTCCAGAGCCGCTGTAGGTGCGCTCGGCGATTCTGCGGGTCCGTGAGCCATTGCTCATCTGCGTTTGGTTGTAGGCGGGTGAGGTAGGCGTCGACGAACCGCTGGTCTTGCAGCAGTTTTGGGCGCAGCGCGAGGCATTGGTCGAGCTGCTCGAGCCGCAGCTCTTTATGGATACGGAGTGATCCGAAGCCGCGGCTGTCACGGCTGCCTAAGTCGCGGACGATCAGCGCCGGGAGGTTGGTGACGTCGGGGCGTTCGAGGAGGTCGAGCAGACTGTGTAGCTGCCACTCATTCAGCTCTGTGTTCGCGAGGCCAGCGAGCGCGCGTTGGTGGAACCCCTTAACCGTTCCGCTGCGGGCGCGCAGCGCGCGCTTGATGAGCGTGGCGCGGTCGAGCAGCGCCGGGTCCAGTCGCGACGCCAGATCGCTTGGCGCCCCTGGTATCACGCGCGCGTGTTCGTAGCGCAGACCGAGCCGCTCGCGGAGGAAAGCATAGGTCCGCGATGGGTCTTCGTCGTAGCTCAGCAGCGCCTCTCGATTTTCGATTTCGACGACGCGATCGGTGCGACCGTGTCGCTGGATCCAAGTGGCGAGCGTCTGTTTGACGGCCGGAAAGTCGCGCGCGTCGAGCCGTTCGCGGCAGTGGTAGTAGTAGTAGTCGGGGGTGCCAGGGATCAGTTTGGCGACCACAGCCGCGCGGTCCTTCGCGAGCGCGTAGGTCTCCTCGAAGCCCACGGGCGTGCCCTGGGCTGTTAGGACGGCGGTGCCGGCGAAGACGGCGAGCATCGCTGCGAGCGAACGACGGGGAGCGTAGGTTGTCATAAGGACGGCTTATGGCGGCTTCGGGGCGCGCGGAGCTGTGCAGAACGCGATGCGGGATCGCCGAGTCGATTGTCGGTGCTCGCGTCAGATCAGCAACGGATAGCGGCGACGGAGGTTCCCTCTTTCTGGCTGTTCTGCGGAATGAACTGCCTCAAACCGTGGAGGCGCGGCGCACGCCCTGGGGCGTATCCCGCCCGCGCGCAGGCCGAGCGGCACGCCGATCCGCTCGCTCAGGGAAGCGGCGGCCGCGCTAGAGGCCGCGTCGTCGGTCGCCTCGGGGATCCGTGCACAGCAGCCCCCTGCGTCGCTTGAGCCGCTTGTGGTCGTCCAAAAGCAGCGGGAGGCTTCGTTGGACAGGTCTTCCGTCGCGCGCAGCGTCTACAGCAGCCCGCGGACGCGGTCGTCCAGCGCGTCCTGGTCCTTGCTGAAGCTGGCTAACGCGGCCGCGGTCAGGGCCCCGTCCCAGCTGCATGTTCCAGCGCGGACCCGCTCTCTCCAGCTGCTGTAGGCAGGGATCTTGCCCTCGGCGGCGACCCGCGCAGCTTCTTCGACAGAGAACTGGGGGAAGATGTCACCTGCGCCGTTGTCGGCGAGGGCCTTGAGCACGTCTTCCGCGGTCGCGGTCTTCGGGTCTAGTCCGGCGGCGTCGGCGGCAGCGGTCTCGAAGTGGCTGTCGATGTCCCAGAAGCACGTCAGCTTGTCGCCCATAACGTCGGCGCTCGGCGCGAACTCAACGGCCGGATCGTCTCCGGTCTTGTCGACGATTGCGGCGGCCTCGGGCGCGAGGTCAACGAAGCCCTCGGCTGCGCCGATTGGCATGGTGAACACGTCGAGGCCCAGCAGGTCTGCGACCTGACCGCCGTTGCGCATGGACGCGCCGATCTGGCGCACGTGAGCGCCGCCTTGATTGCGGATTCTGCGGAGCCCTCGTTGGCTCGCGAGGGTCGCTTTTTCTCCCGCGTTCTTTCCGTCGCCGAGGCCGTTGTCGCTCAAGAAGGCGTTGATCCGGCCCATGAAGACGTTGACCCAGGTCGGGCGCGCGACAGCTGCGATCAGCCAGTTCTGTCGCGCAGAGAAGCCCAGCGTGAAGTTCAGGCGAACGCCGTCATCGGACAGGCGCCGGGCCGCCAGTAGGCCGGCAGGCGTCAGCGGCACCTTGACGATGAATCGATCGGGGCAGATCGCGTGGAAGCGTTTGCCGTATTGATAGCTGGCCTCGGCGTCGTTGCTGAGCGCCGTGTGAAGCTCCACCGAGACGTCAGCGTCGAATGTCTTAACGAGCTTTAGGCCGTGAACGGCGTTCAGCACGAAGGCGACCTCTTGCACTAAGCCGTCTTTGTCTACGCCCTTGTCCCGCAGGATGCGTGCTGCGCTCGGGACCAGCTCGTCGTAGATGCCCTTTTGGACCTCTTTGTTGAGCAGCGTGTTGTTTGTCGTCAACGCGACGAACTCTCGCACCCAGAGCTCTTTGGCCGCGTCGATGTCGCCGGTGTCGAGCCAGAGCGAAGTGCCGGTCGCGGCGACCGCTCGCCAAAGATCGGAGGAGGCGAAGCTGGCTCGCTGTTGCTGCTGATCAGGGACCTGCTGAAGGCAGAAATCGGCGACGTCGCGGGCGCTGCCGGAGTCGTGGTTCAAGTCGTTCGACATGTCGTTCGGGCGCGCTTGGGGCGCTGCTTTTTTATGCTTCGGCGTCGGCGTGCGCTGCGGCGTCTGTCTCTTGGGCCTCGAACGCCGCGTGGTGCTCTTGCAGCGGCGACACAGCCAGCGGTTGCTTCATCCAGTTCTCCATGCCTTGGATCGTCGCCGAGGCGGCGGCGAGCGTCGTAATGCAGGGGATGCGGTGGCTGGCGGCGGCGCTGCGGATTAGGCGGTCGTCGCTGCGCTCGCGCCGGCCACTCGGCGTGTTGATGATCAGGCGGACCTCGCGGTTGACGACGAGGTCGAGCACGTGGGGCCTGCCTTCGTGGATCTTGAAGACGCGCTGCACCGGGATGCCGGCGTTCTGTAGCGCGCGGGCGGTGCCGCTGGTCGCCACAATCTCGAAGCCGAGGCCGGCGATGCGGTCGACGAGGGGAAGGATCACGCGCTTGTCTTCGTCGCGGACGCTGACGAACACCTTGCCGTCGCGCGGCAGGGTGTTGCCGGCGCCTACCATGGCCTTTGCAAACGCGCTGCCGAAGCGCTTGTCGATGCCCATGACTTCGCCGGTCGACTTCATCTCGGGGCCTAGCACGGTGTCCACGCCCTGGAACTTGCTGAAGGGGAAGACCGGCGCCTTCACAGAGAAGAACGGCGGCTCCAGGCGCTCGACGACGCCGAGCTCCTTGAGCTTCTCCCCGAGCATGATCCGCGCGGCCATCTTCGCGAGCGGTTGTCCGATCGCCTTGCTGACGAACGGCACCGTGCGAGAGGCGCGCGGGTTGGCCTCGATGATGTAGACCTTCGGGCCCTTGACGGCCCACTGGACGTTCATCAGCCCCACGACGTTCAGCGCTTTGGCGAGCTTTCGCGTCTTCTCGGTGATCTCTTCGATCACGCCGGCGCTGAGGGTGTAGGGCGGCAGCGAGCAGCTCGAGTCCCCCGAGTGGATGCCGGCCTCCTCGATGTGCTCCATGA
>MDTG01424561.1_pt1 | contig 20482 bp, 15 predicted proteins | sample 811421 | NCBI WGS metagenome assembly MDTG01 (sample SAMN05326645, study PRJNA326480) | marine metagenome | isolation source: seawater | place: Pacific Ocean: South East | collected 2011
GGCCGAATGCACTGCCACTGATCGAGCAAAGCCGCCCCTTCATGATGCCCGTCAAGGAACACCACATCCCACCCCTCTTTGTCACCAAGTACAGCGGGCAAGGTGCGATCAAAAGGACCGATCACGATCTGCCCTTTCCACGGATCTACAGCACCTTGCGCCCATTGGGCCACTTCCGGACTTCCCTCCAACCCCACATACTGTAAAGCCGTTTCATGGCCAGTCAACATGGCCAAAGCGCCCAAACCCAAGCTGGCCCCGACCTCCAAAATCCGCACGGGGGTTGCTTCAGCCGATCGATTCTCGATGGCATCGGCCACCAATGCGTGAAGCCACAGGGCTTTTCTCCGGTCCGTGCCCGCTGCACCAGCGAGATGCGCAAGACGACGGCGGGAGACCGTCCCCTCCTTGGGGTGACCCGCCCCGAAATCGATGAACGCCAGCGTGTCATCGAGGCCCCGCAACTTTCGACGTCGGGCCAATACCGCCTCTGCCGCATGGGCGGCGGCTGGACGAAGGCGGCTGGCAATGGCGCCACGCCAAACGTTTCCACCCTCGCCCATCCGAGGCAACGTCCACCACTTCCTCCACCACCTCATCCAAGCTGCCCATCCCGATGTCCGTCCCATGAACGCAAGGTCGGCGTTCCTTACTTTTGCCCCATACTGGGGCGGTTAGCTCAGTTGGTTCAGAGCATCTCGTTTACACCGAGAGGGCCGGGGGTTCGAGTCCCTCACCGCCCACACTTTAAAGGGACGGTGGCCGCAATGGCTGCGCATCCCAAGTCATGCGAACGGTCTGGGTGAAATCCCGTACCTTTAAGAACATCGTCGTTTTATTGACGAAATTCGTCGGCAAATTATGTCTTTTAGACCCCACTTTATCGCCCTTCCCCTGTTGATGGCGGTCATGGCTGCACCTGAACTCAGCCACGCACAGGAATCGGACCACGATGTCGCTTACGAATGGATTGAAGCCCAACTCAAGGGCATCCGCACCGACTTTGCCCGTCCTCCGATTCACGCCCGGAATCTGTACCACGTTTCCCTCGGCATGTACGACGCTTGGGCTGCCTATGATGAAGTGGCAGAGCCTGTGTTATTGGGCCACACCTTGGGTGGTTACACTGCCGAGTTCGACGGCATTTCAGAGTTCATCCTTCCATTTCTGGACATTCCCGTTGCGAGGCAGGAGGCCGTTTCCTACGCCGCTTACCGCATCCTCACCCACCGGTATGCCAATTCCCCAGGTGTCGTTACCTCTCAAGCCCGTTTTGACTCTCTGTTCACCACGCTGGGCTACGACCCTTCCCTGACTTCCACCAACTACGTCAACGGATCGCCAGCAGCGCTGGGGAACTACATCGCCGAACAAGTCATTGCCTATGGCCTTCAGGATGGCGCCAATGAAGCCTTCGACTACACGAACACCTACTATGAGCCGATGAACGACCAGCTCGTTGTGGACGATCCGGGCAACCCCACCGTGTCGGATCCAAACCGCTGGCAACCCTTGGCCATTAACGGCTTTGTAGATCAATCAGGCCAAGTGCTCGAAAGTGCGCCGCCTTTCCAAAGCCCGGAGTGGGGTTGGGTGGAACCTTTTGCCCTTGACGAGGATCAGATGGCCTTGTATGAGCGGGATGGCGAACTGTGGCCCACCTGGCTCGATCCGGGTGCTCCAGTGTACATCGGAGGCGATCAAACGGCCGCCACCGATAGCATGTACAAGCACCATTTTGCGATGGTGAGCATCTGGCAGTCCCATCACGACCCCTTCAACGGCGTGATGATCGATGCCAGCCCTGCCAACATCGGTAACGCGCCCGAATTGCCGACCGACTACCTCGATTACGGGGACTTTTACAGCTACTTCGAAGGCGGAGACGCCGGAACTGGCCATGATGTGAATCCCCACACAGGCTTGCCTTATCAACCGCAGCTGGTGCCGCTCGGCGATTATGCCCGCATCCTCGCTGAATTCTGGGCGGATGGGCCGGACAGCGAGACACCACCCGGACACTGGTTTAGCATCCTCAACGAAGTAATGGAGCACCCTGCATTCACCCGGGATTGGATGGGAGAAGGAACTGAACTCGACCCGCTCGAATACGAAGTCAAGGCTTACCTCACCCTTGGAGGCAGCGTGCACGATGCCGCCATTGCCGCGTGGAGCGTGAAAGGGTATTACGACTACCCCCGTCCGATTTCCGCCATCCGCTACATGGCCGACCAAGGCCAATGCAGCGACCCCAACCTCCCGAGCTACAGCCCGAATGGCATTCCGCTGAGCCCGGGCTACATCGAACTTGTGGACGACACCGATGACCTCGCCGGCGATACAGGAGAGAACATTGGAAAGGTCAAACTCTTCACATGGCAAGGGCCCGACTACATTGACACCTATGAAGACGAGGATGGATTGGCCATTCCCATCGACACCACGGGCAACATCGCCGGCGTGGACTGGATTCTCGCCGAGAACTGGTGGCCATACCAGCGACCGTCCTTCGTGACACCTCCTTTTGCCGGATTCGTATCCGGCCACTCCACCTTCAGCAGAAGTGCGGCAGAAGTGCTCACCGCCATCACGGGCGACCCCTATTTCCCAGGTGGCATGGGTGAGTTCGAGTGTCCGCAGGACGATTTCCTGGTCTTCGAGGTGGGCCCGAGTGTGAATGTCACCCTGCAATGGGCCACTTATCGGGACGCGTCCGACCAATGCAGCCTCTCTCGCATCTTCGGGGGCATTCACCCAGTACAGGACGACATCCCTGGCCGACTGATGGGCGTGACCTGCGGCGTACAGGCTGTGGACATGGCCAACAGCTACTTCGACGGCAGCATCAACAATACCTGTGGAATCGGTCCCTACGGTGGATGCCTGGGTGACATCAATGGAGACGGGGTTCAGTCCGTGGATGACATTCTATTTATGCTGGCCAACTTCGGCAACATCGGTCCGCACCCGGCCGATCTCGATCTCGACGACCTCGTCGGCACCACCGACCTGCTCATCCTGCTTGGCGTCTTTGGCTGCGTCTGTCCTTGATCAGACGCCCAGTGCTGTGAGGGCTTCCCCGACGGCAAAGACACTGCCCAGGACCACGACGAGTTCAGAACCTTGTCGCGCGTCAACTGCCGCGTTGACCGCCTCAGCCACACTGTCATGCTGGCTCCCCTTGCGTCCAGAAGCATTCGCCAATTCGGCCAACCGCGCCACCTTCATGGCACGTGGCACATCGGCGGCACACCAATGGTGGTGCACAGCATCCGGCAAGCACCCCAACGCCTCCTGCACGTCCTTGTCCGCCACCGTGCCGTAGACAATGCGCAAGGGGCGTCCAAGTTGACCCAGCGCATTCCCCGTCGCGGTCAAGCCTTCGACGTTGTGCGCACAGTCCAACAGGATGTCAGTGCCGATCTGGTGCCACCTCCCCCAAAGTCCCCATGCCGCGGGACCCGCCTGAAGCAACGGTTCATCCGAGGCCTGCAGCCCACCCGGCAAGAGCGACAACACGCGGCGCGCCACGGCGCGATTCCGCTGCAACCAGATGGGACCTTCCGTCGGTGCTGAATCCGGCAATCCGTCATACACCTCCACTCCGAACCGCATGGAGCGCTCGAGAACGACGCTGCGTGCCTCCGGTGGCAAGATGCCCAGCACGCAAGGCACCCCTTCCTTGAGGATCCCTGCTTTTTCGCCGGCAATCGACCGGAGATCCGGACCGAGAAACTGCTGGTGGTCGAGCCCGATTGAGGTGATTGCCGTGACCAGAGGCGCCGCAAAAATGTTGGTGGAGTCGAGACGACCACCCATGCCAGTCTCCAGTACAACGACGTCAACATCCGCGTCCCGGAACACCGTCAAGGCCAATAGGAACATCAGCTCAAAGAAACTCGGCTGCAGCTCCTCCCAAATGTCCATGTGGTCCACGACAAAGGCGACAAACGCCTCCTTGGACACACAGGCTCCGTCGATTCTGATGCGTTCGCGGGGATCCTTGAGGTGGGGGGAGGTGTACAGGCCCACTTTTTGGCCCCGGGCCTGCAACGCCGCCGCCACAGCATGGCTCACCGACCCTTTGCCGTTGGTTCCCGCGATGTGGACGACCTGCAAGCCTGCCTCGGGATGTCCAAGCGCCGCGCACAAGGCCCGGGTCTTGTCGAGGTCAATGCGGTAACGTGCTGGTCCGTTCCGTTGGAACATGGGCAGCTGAGCGTAGAGCCAGTCGAGGACCTCCACGTAGTTCATTTAGCCGAGTTCATAGGGCGTCACCCCGCAGATGCGGTGCATGGGCCGAGGGCTCATTGCAGCTCGAAGTTGAATTGGATCCAGCCGATGCGCGTCGGCTTTGTAGGGTGGCTGCTGAATCGCGCCGTCAGGGCCGCCTCCTTGGCCAAGGCCACCAGGCGACTGCTCGATGTCGTGCTCTTGCTCGGGTCAAATCGGGCGTCGGTCACCTTCCCGGATTTGTCCACGTAAATCTTCATGCGGACCACCCCTTCCTCATCCGGCTTGCGGTCTAGGCTGGGTTCCCCAATCATGGTTCCCCCCTCGAGGAAACTGTCCCCGAAATCCCCGGAGACGACCCCTGCCCCTTCGATTTTGCCGTCCTCTGCGCCGCTGTTGCCGACGCCTTGTTGCTGACCTTCCGACCCGCCGCCGCCGCTGTTGTTGAACATCTGGCTCAAGGCGTTGGAAAGGTCTTGGGAGATTTCAGGCTCGGGATCCGGGTCTTCAACTTCCGTCACCTCCTCGACGACTTCTTCCTGGGTGGGCACGTCCACTTCGCTGGCCTCCTCCGTCACCACGGCTTCCACCGGGGCGACTTCCTCTACCGTACTCTCGCTCACTTCCTGCTCAACCACTTCCTCGACACGCTCGGACGGCGTCTCGGTCTCGCGCTCCCCGCCGGCTTCTTCGACGTTGCCGAAATCCGCCACGCCGACGGCGACGAACTGCTCGCCCGGAGGCGGCGTCACTTCTTGGAAGGCCACGAGGAACAGGCACGCCACCACGATGACCGCGTAGGTCACCGTCGAAAAGACGGCGGCCCGGCGACGCTCGCGGCGCTCCTGCTCAGCTTGGTGGGCATTCCAGTCGAAGTGGGACATGGGCGATCAGCGGGTGGGTTGAGCACCGAGCATGACCTTCCAGTCATTCGCCTTGGCGAGTCCGATTACCTCCACGGTCTGGCCGGTGGGGACCGCTTGGTCCACTTGGAGGTACAATACGGGATCGCTCTGATCGGCGAACTTGACCCGGAGGGCCGGCTCGATCTCGGAACGCGCAATGGCCGTTCCGTTGAGGTAGTAGGTGCCGTCGGGCTTGATGGAGACGGTCAGCCGAGAGCTCGCACTGCTTGTCCCTTTGCTCTGCGGCAGGTCCACATTGACCCCGTTGGACACGAGCGTCGACAGGATCACAAAGAAAATGAGCAGCAGGAACACAAGGTCCGTCATCGAGGACATGTTGCCCCCGGCCTGCACCTGGTTGCGTTGTCCGAGATTCATCAGCGGGCGGGTTCCTCGAGGATGTCGATGAATTCAAGGCTGCTGGCCTCCATCTTGTGGATGACCTTGCTGACGCGGCTCACGAGGTGGTTGTAGGCCATGTAAGCGATGATGCCAACGATGAGGCCGACGATGGTCGTGATCATGGCCTGCTTCGTGCCGCTCGAAATGTCGTCCACACGAACCATGCCCGCGTTCTCCATGTCAAGGAAGACATTGACCATGCCGATGACGGTTCCGAGGAAGCCAATCATGGGCGCTGCCCCGGCGATGGTCGCCAAGGTGCTCAGGTTCTTCTCCATGCTGTAGATCTCCAGCTTGCCGACGTTCTCGATGCTGGCCGAGATGTCTTTGAGCGGCTTACCGATGCGGGCGATGCCCTTGTGCAGCATCCGGGCGATGGGGGTGCCGCTCTGCTCACAGAGGTTGCGCGCGCTGTCGAGGTTGCCCGCCGACAGGTAATCCTTGAGCTTGGCCATGAAGTCGTTGTCCTCCTTGGATGCCTTGCGAATGGCCATGGACCGCTCGAAGAAAATGAAGATGGCGATGAAGCTCATGATCGCCAGCGGAAGCATGATGTACCATCCGCCGGAGAGGAGGAGTTCGAAAATGGACACGTCGCGGGTCACCACCTCACCGGCGGTGGCCATGGCGTCGGATGCGCCGTTGGGATCGGAGACGGAAGTGCCACCGAGGGTCAGGTCCTGGATTTTGGCGAGGACGAGAAGGGGAAATTGCATGGCGTTCTCTGTGCGTTGAAGCTCAACGCCGAAGGTCGCCGATTGCGTATGCCCACCACCGGATCCGGACCGGGGGTTACCCCCCGTGCATTGTTCACACCGGCATTCAGGCCCCCATGCCGAACATCAGCCAGTATACCCCACACCCGGCGAGATAGCCCGCAATGGCGAGCAAGCTCATCTTCTTGAGGTACCAGACGAAATCGATTTTCTCCAGGCCCATCACGGCCACACCCGCGGCGGAACCGATGATGAGGGCGCTGCCACCCGTCCCCGCGCAGTAGGCGAGGAACTGCCAGAAAATGCCGTCCTGGGTGAAGTTGGCGACCCACGCATCCATAGTTCCAGGCGCCGCCACCTCATACATGCCCATGGATGCCGCCACCAAGGGCACGTTGTCCACGATGGCCGAGAGCAGGCCAATGGCGATGTTAATCAGGTACACGTCTCCAAGCGAGGTGCGCAGCCAATCGGCCGAAGCGATGAGGTGGCCCGCCTCCTGCAGGGCGCCCACGGCCAGGAGGATGCCGAGGAAGAACATGACCGACGCGGTGTCGATTTTCCGGAGGACACCCACCACGCTCAGCTGCTTCCGCTCTTGGTCGTTCTTGGAACGGTGGAGCACCTCCGTGGTGAGCCACAATACGCCCAAGGACAACATCATGCCCATAAACGGCGGCAGATGGGTCACCGTCTTGAAAATCGGCACGAAGAGCAGGCCACTCACGCCCATGGCGAAAATCAGATTCCGCTCGCCCGGTGTGGTCGGGTCCGACCCTTCATCGGAGGCGTTCGTTTCCGGACGCTCGACTTCGCCCTTCATCCGGGCCGACATGATGCCGATGGGCACCACCATGCACACAATGCTCGGCAGGATGAGGTTGACGATGATGACGGGGGTGGTCAACTGACCGCCAATCCACAACATGGTGGTGGTCACGTCACCGATGGGCGACCATGCGCCACCGGCATTGGCCGAGATGATCACCGCACCGGCGAACAGCCAGCGGGTCGGTTTGTCCGCGATCAGCTTCCGCAGAAGAGAGATCATCACGATGGAGGTCGTGAGGTTGTCGAGGGCAGCTGAAAAGAAGAAGGTGAGCACCGCAATGATCCAGAGCAGACGGCTCTTTTTGCGGGTCTTGATGCGGTCGGTGATGACCGCGAATCCGTTGTGCGCATCCACCAATTCCACGATGGTCATGGCGCCGAGCAGAAAAAACAGGATGCTGGAGATTTCCTCCATATGGTGCAGCAAGCGGTGCTCGAAGAACACCTTGAGTGCACCCCCGTGGTCCCCGTGACCATGCCCGTGCAAGAAGTCATTAAAGCTGTCGACCAAATGCGCTGGAGCCTCGTGGTAACCCAAGACCAGCACGGCCCAGCACAAGGTGCCAGTGATCAGGGCACTGGCCGCCTTGTCGATGTGCAAGTTGTGTTCAAGGGCGATGAAGAGGTACCCGAAAACGAAGATGATAATGAGCAACGTGGCCATGAATCCGGAAGGTCAGAGAAGTTGTTCGAGGGCAATGGACAAGCCGGTTGAGCTGAGTCCTGTGCGCTCTGGACTGCGTGCGTGGCACCGCTCCATGGCAGCTCGAATGCAGTCCGAAGTGTCATTGAAAATGGCGCTGTCCTCCAGGAGGACGTCACCGTCGCCCATGAGGTATCCGAACACCCGCGCCATGCCGCAGTTGGCGATGAAGTCGGGGATGACAGCGCAGGCCCCGTCCGCTTTCTCGGAAATGGGACCGTAGAAGATTTCTCGGTCGGCAAATGGCACATTGGCCCCGCAGGAGATCACCTCGAGCCCACCGGCTAGCATTCGGTCAAGCTGGTCCTCAGTGACAAGGCGCGACGCCGCGCAAGGCAGGAACACCTCAGCTCCAACGTCCCAGATGGTTTCGTTGACGTCTTCAAAGGACTGCAATCCAGGGGCCGTGAGGGCATTCCCCTCCTTGGCCAAAAAGAGGCTTCGGATCTCATCGAGTTCCATGCCTTCCGGACGGAGGAAGCCTCCTACGCGGTCGATGATGCCCGTGACGAGGGCGCCTTGCTTGGCGAGGTAAAGCGCAGCAGCCGCACCCACGTTGCCCCAGCCTTGGACCAACACGCGCTTGCCCCGCACCTGTCCGCCATAGAGGCCATAGAAATGCCGGACGGATTCGGCCAAACCGTATCCCGTGATCAGGTCGGCCACCCGGTACCGTACACCGCCTCCATCAGGCAGGAATTCCGGGTCCTCCACCACCTTGCTGACCCCTTGGCGCAAGCGACCGATGCGGCGCACTTTCTGGGCTTCGTCAGGCTGGAAATGTCCGTTGAACACCCCCTCTTGGGGATGCCAGACACCACAGGCCTCAGTCATGGGAATCACCTCGAGTCCAGCGTCCACGTTCAGGTCTCCTCCGGTGCCATAATAATGCTTGAGCAAGGGGGTCACCGCCTTGTACCAGCGACGCAGAACCCCCTCTTTGCGAGGATCGGACGGATCAAAATCAATGCCGCTCTTGGCCCCACCAATTTGCGGGCCACTCACGGTGAACTTGATTTCCATGGTTTTGGCCAAGGACACCACCTCCATGCGATCCAAGCCCTTACGCATCCGGGTTCCCCCTCCTGCGGCACCACCGCGCAAGCTGTTGATCACCACCCATCCGCGGGCTTCGGTTTCTGCGTCCGTCCACTCGAACACAATTTCCGGAGCGCGTCCGCTGTAGGTCTGGAGCAAGTCTTTCATCCCAATGTCATCCCGTCCATTCCGGGCGGCGTGAAGTTACCGTACAGGACCCCGCCACACACATCTTGTGCTGCGCCGGTCACACTGGCCAGAGAGGTAGGGTGCCCCACGGCGGTTCTCCATGCCAGCCATGCAAAGGCTGCGGCTTCTTTGGCATCAACCCAATCTCCCTCCGGAATGTTCAGGGTCAGCCCCTTGACAGACAAGGCCGACCGCAAGGCTGACATCAAACCAGGGTGGTGTGCTCCACCCCCCGTCACCAGAACTTGACCGGGACCTGCAGGGCAACCCTGCGCAATGGCCTCCGCCATCCAGTGGACCGCTGTGGCGAGCGCATCCTCTGGACGGAGCACGGTGTCGAGTGCAGTGTGCAGGCCCATCAAGTCCTCGGCAGCGAGCGATTTGGGCCACGGCCGATTCAGGTAACTCCATGCCTGAAGCTGAGCCAATGCATTCGCATCGACAACACCTACACTGGCCCCTCGGCCGTCTCGGTCAAACGGCATGCCCATCCGCTGCGCTTGGCGGTTCAACAGCAAGTTGCACCCGCAGAGATCCGAGGCCATAACCGGCAGCCCGGGGCTTTGTACCGTCACGTTGGCAATGCCTCCGAGGTTGAGGCAAGCGACGTATGCCGGAAAGACCAAGGCATCAAACAGGGGCACCAATGGCGCCCCTTGACCCCCTGCTGCCACATCTGCCGATCGATAATCGGCGACAATGGGCATGCCAAGGTCCGCATGCAGGCGCTCCGCATCGCCGATGGCGCGGGTGCCGCGGCCCCTGGGTTCGTGGTACCAGGTGTGCCCGGAGAACCCCAACAGGTGTATGGGTCCATATGTGGTGGACCATTCTTCCAGCACAGGATACAGCTTGGCCAGCACCCATGCCGTCCATCGTGCTTCCAGGTCGAGCGCATCGGCATCGCTCAGGGCCCCCAAGGCCCGCAAACGCTCCTGCCAAGCCGTAGGATAAGGAAAGGCCTTGAACGCCAGCCCCATGACTTCAATCCCGGAAGGATCCACCTCGATTAAGACCACATCCAGCCCGTCACAAGACGTTCCCGACATGGTGCCCACCACCCGTGAAACCGTATCCTGAGGACAACTTCTGGAGCCCACTTGAGCTATCTTTGAGGCCCTCACCTTACGAGCCTCCTGCAATGATCCTGGAACTCAACGAAGAACAACGCGCCGTGCGCCACGCCGCACGCGATTTCGCCCAAAATGTCCTCAAGCCCGGCGTCATCGAACGGGACAACGAACAGCGTTTTCCTGCAGATGAAGTGCGCCAGCTCGGTGAATTGGGGTTCATGGGCATGATGGTCGACCCCAAATATGGCGGAAGTGGAATGGACCCCGTCAGCTACGTCCTCGCCATGGAGGAGCTGTCCAAGATCGACGCCTCCGCTTCGGTCTGTGTCTCCGTCAACAACAGCCTCGTGTGCTGGGGCTTGGAGGCATACGGCACGGAGGAACAGAAGGAAAAGTTCCTTACCCCCCTCGCCACCGGTGAAAAAATCGGAGCCTTCTGCCTCAGCGAGCCTGAAGCCGGCAGCGATGCCACGAGCCAGCGCACGACGGCCATCGACATGGGGGACCACTACCTCCTCAATGGCACCAAGAACTGGATCACCAATGGCAGCTCCGCCAGCACCTATCTCGTGATGGCGCAGACGGATGCCGACAAGGGGCACCGTGGCATCAACTGCCTCGTCGTCGAGCGCGGCATGGAAGGGTTCATTGTCGGCGCCAAGGAGGACAAGATGGGCATCCGCGGCAGCGACACGCACACCCTGATGTTCCAGGACGTCAAGGTTCCGAAGGCCAACCGCATTGGCGACGATGGATTCGGATTCAAATTTGCCATGAAGACCCTCTCCGGTGGGCGCATCGGCATCGCTGCACAAGCCCTCGGCATCGCTTCCGGTGCGTTGGAATTCGCCCTTGCCTACTCCAAGGAGCGCGAGGCCTTCGGCAAGGAGATCCACAAGCACCAGGCCATCGCCTTCAAGCTCGCCGACATGGCCACTGAAGTGGAGGCGGCGCGCATGCTCTGCCTCAAAGCTGCGTGGCTCAAGGACCAAGGAAAGGATTATGACCTCGCCAGCTCCATGGCCAAACTGTACGCCTCAGAGGTGGCCGGTCGGGTGACCGACCAGGCGGTCCAGATCCATGGCGGATACGGCTATGTCAAGGAATACCACGTGGAGCGTCTGATGCGCGACTCCAAGATCACACAGATCTACGAGGGCACGAGCGAAGTCCAGCGCATCGTGATTTCCCGCGCCGTACTGCAGGACTGAGCCTCACTCGACGTCCACCCGGGACCACCGGGCTTCCACCGCTTCGAGCAGTTGAATCTCTGCTGGAGATGCAGGGCGCGCGACGCCGTCATCAAAAGGGCGGGTCTGCGCCACCCCTTCCGCATCCCGGGCAATGAGCAAGGACGAACCGATGTCGCTCTTGACCTGGAATGCCACCGGACGTCGACCGGTGACGGCGTGCAATTGAGATGGCGTTCGAACGCGGCGCTGGCCACTTCGCTTCAACAGCATCACCACCCCCTTCTCGTCCACGCTGCACAGGTAATCCTTGCGCCCGGCACGCAGGTGGGCGATGGCTTGGATGGGGCGCCCTTTGGATTCGTGACGCCAGCCTGGGGTGGCCTCGCCCAGCCGCCTGTGGTTCAGGATGCGTCCGTCAGCCAACCCCAGCAAGTAGCGCTCGTTCCCATCGCCATCGTAGTCCACGACGGCGTGCGATGTGATGTCCACACCAGGGCGGACGGAAAACCCTGGAATCGGACGGCCACCCGCGTCCAGCCCCACGGCATGAGCGCGGTCCACCAGGAGAATTTCGATGGTGCCATCCCCATTGGCGTCCAGCTGGTGGGCGCCCAACAAGGTGTCTTCCATGCCCAGCTCCCACCGGACTTCACCATCCACACCCCGGCATGTGACCCGGTGCAGGTCGTCCTGCTCTAGTCGCGTTCCGTCTTCAAACCGGGCGACTTCCACCGCAAAGCTGAAGGTCACATCGGCGGCGGCCACTTCCGCTCGCTCCAATTCAGCATTGGACTCAGTCGATGCAGGATCTTCCAGGGAGGCAGGGGGCAAACCGTCGACAGGACCTGTCCCAGCATGGCCGGTCGACTCGGGGGCGACGAAACCAGAGCCAAGGAAGGACCACGTGGCGACCCCCGCCAAAACAACCGACAACGTCAACGCCAACCAAAACGGAGTGCCACCAGCATTCATGCCTCCAAACATAACCGGGAAGCCCACTGGGAGAGTCTGGCCAACACGGACTTTCCACCGTGAATTGGTTCAAGAGTCAGGAAATCCGGCTCCAATCCGGGCGCTCGGCCCTCAGCCGCTCCACCCCAGCCTTGAGCAAGGCATGCCGCGCCTGCGTCAATTCCGGGTCTTGAGCTAGGATGCTCCGTGCGATGTCCCGGGCGTCCTCGAGGAGCACCCGATCCTTAATCAGGTCGGCCACTTTGAGGTCCAGCACTCCACTCTGCTGTGTGCCCATGAGGTCTCCAGGGCCCCGCAACTCCAAGTCGACCTCCGCGATTTCAAAGCCGTCCTGCGTGCGCACCATGGTCTCCAACCGGCGCCGGGCCTCCTTGCCCAACTCCTTGTCGCTCATCAGGATGCAGAAGCTCTGGTTCGCGCCCCGGCCAACCCGGCCCCGCAATTGGTGCAGCTGACTGAGGCCGAAACGGGTGGCACTCTCGATGACCATGACCGACGCGTTGGGGACATTGACCCCCACCTCGATGACGGTGGTCGCCACCATCATCTGGGTATGGCCTTTCGCGAACCGCTGCATCTCCGCGTCCTTGTCCTCGGGCTTCATCCGACCATGGACGATGCTGATGCGGTATTCCGGCGGTGGGAAATGACGGGTCAGACTCTCATAACCGTCCATCAGGTCCTTGTGGTCCAATTGGGCAGACTCCTCAATCAAGGGATAGACCACGTACACCTGCCGACCCTGAGCGATTTGATCCCGCATGAATCCGAAAACCCCCAACCGTTGTGCATCCGTGCGATGTACGGTCCGAATGGGCTTCCGGCCGGGGGGCAGTTCGTCAATGACGCTGACATCCAGGTCACCGTAAACCGTCATGCTGAGCGTACGCGGGATGGGGGTGGCCGTCATGACCAGCACATGTGGGGGAATCTCCGCCTTGGCCCAAAGCCGGGCACGCTGCGCCACCCCGAACCGGTGCTGTTCGTCAATGACCACAAGGCCGAGGCGATGGAACTCCACTTTGGGCTCGAGCACCGCGTGGGTGCCGATGAGCAGATGGACGTCGCCATCCGCCAATCCTTCAAGGATGGGCGCCCGGTCAGCCTTCTTGACCGATCCTGTGAGCAGTTCGACACGTATGGGCAGGTCTCCCAGCATGTCCTTGAAGCTGGCGAGGTGCTGTTGGGCGAGGATCTCCGTCGGGGCCATGATGCAAGCCTGACAACCATTGTCCACGGCCAGTAAGGCGGTCAGCAGGGCCACCATGGTCTTTCCACTGCCCACGTCGCCCTGCAAGAGGCGGTTCATATGTTGGCCGTGCCGTGTGTCTTCCCGGATTTCACGGATGACCCGTTTTTGGGCCCCGGTCAATTCAAAGGGAATCCGCTCGGCATAGAAGCGATTGAACGCATCTCCCACCTGCGTGAAGGGGACCCCGGGAAGATCCTGGGTCTGGGCGTTGCGGTGCTGGACCAGGAGGAGCTGGAGAAACAGGAACTCCTCAAACTTCAGCCGAAAACGCCCGAGTCTTTCTGCATTCACATCCTCCGGCTGGTGAACTTGCTCCAAGGCGAGGGACAAGGCTGGCATGCCCCGCATGGACAGGATATCAGGGGGCAGGGTTTCTGCCATCCAAGCCTCCCCGTGGACTTTGCGCAGCTGGGCGATCAGACGCTGGACGGCTTTGGCCAAACCGTTGCTGTTGAGTCCGAATCGGCCCAACCTTTCAGTAGAGCTGTAGACAGGATGCAGGGCGCTGGCCGCGCGGGCATCCTGAAGGGTCATCACCTCCGGGTGGGCCATGTTCTTGCCCCCTTTGTAGTCGCTGACCCTTCCCCACAGCACACAAGGCTTCCCGACAGGCAAGTTCCGGGCCACCCATTGGACTCCTTTGAACCACACGAGCGGCAAAGTGTCTCCGTGCTCATCCACGAACTCGGCTTCTAGACGACGTCCCCGCTTCTGCTGGACCTCCTTGATGCTGCGGATCGTACCGCGAAGCTGGACTTGCACCGGACCGACCACGGCTTCAGAGACCCGATGGAAGCGGGTCCGGTCTTCGTAGCGGAACGGCAAATGAAACAGCAGGTCTCCGCAGGTACGAATTCCCAAATCCTCCGCCAGCGCTTCCGCCCGTTTGGGACCGATTCCTTTGAGGAACTCGATCGGGGTAGAAGCGTTCAGCGGTTCCGGCATCCTGGCCGGAAGATCAGGCCAACATCCGAACCGGGTGCTCGAGGAGGGATTTGACCTCCTGGAGGAAGGCGGCACCGGTGGCCCCATCCACCACACGGTGGTCACAGCTCAGGGTGAGCTTCATCACCTTACCTGGCACCACTGCACCATCTTTGACCACGGGCACATCGCTGATGCCACCCACGGCGAGGATACAGGCATCCGGCGGATTGATGATGGCAGTGAAGTCCTCAATGCCGAACATGCCCAAATTGGAGATGGTGAAGGTGTTGCCTTCCCAATCGCTCGGCTGGAGCTTCTTCTCCCGGGCCTTGCCGGCGTAGTCCTTGACCTCGGCTCCGATTTCCATGAGGGACTTGCGGTCCGCGTGGCGCACCACGGGGACGAGCAGGCCATCCTCGACCGCCACAGCCACACCGATGTGGACGTGGTCATTCTGGCGGATGAAATTGTCCATCCAGGCGCTGTTCACGGCCGGATGCTTCTTGAGGGCGAGGGACACGGCCTTGACGACCATGTCGTTGAAGCTCACCTTCACGCCTTCCTGCGCATTGATGGCCTTGCGGGCCTCTACTGCCGCTCCCATGTCGACGGAGAGCTTGAGATAGAAATGCGGGGCGGTGAACTTGGACTCAGCAAGGCGGCGTGCAATGGTCTTGCGCATCTGCGTGACCGGGATGTCCGCGGAGGACTCCACAGCGCCCAGACTGCCAGACGGAGCCGGCACATAGGCCTCGATGTCGCGCTTGATGATGCGGCCGCCGTCTCCCGAACCAGGAACGAGGGCGAGGTCGATACCACGCTCAGCCGCTAGACGGGCTGCGAGCGGGGATGCTTTGATCTTGCCATTGGCAGCGGGTTTCACCGGAGCCGGCGCTGCGACCGGAGCCGGAGCGGGCGCAGTTGCAGCCACAGGAGTCGGGGCAGGTGCTGGAGACGGGGCAGGTGCTGGAGCGGGCGCAGGGGCCGGGGCTTCTTCTGCTGGCGCACCAGCAGGAGCCGCGGCTTCGGCCGCCAACAACTCACTCACGTCTTCTCCAGCCTCGCCGAGGATGGCGAGGATGCTGTCCACGGCGGCGGTGGCACCTTTCTCCACCCCGATGTGCAAGAGCACGCCGTCCTGGAAAGATTCGAATTCCATGGTGGCCTTGTCGGTCTCGATCTCGGCGAGCACCTCGCCGGATTCAACTTGGTCACCCACATTCTTGTGCCACTCGGCAACGACACCTTCGGTCATGGTGTCGCTCAGCTTGGGCATGCGTACGATTTCTGCCATCTTCTCTTTGAATCAGGGGTTCAGTCGTTGACGAAGGGGTAATTGGGCGTCACGTAGACGTCCTCATAAAGTTCGTGGGCTTCGGGAAGCGGGCTTTCTTCGGCGAATTGGATGGCCTCCTCCACTTGGGCCTTGACCTCCTTGTCCACTTCCTTAAGCTTGGCCTCGCTCATCCACTTGTTTTCGAGGATGACTTTGGCGCAGTGTGCAATCGGGTCGCGCTCCTGGTACTCCTCCACCTCACTCTTGGTCCGGTACTTCTGTGGGTCACTCATGGAGTGTCCCTTATAGCGGTAGGTTTGAATGTCAAGCAGGTAAGGACCCTCTCCTTTGCGGCAGTGCGCTGCAGCACGGGCCATGGCTTCGGCAACCGCTTCCGGCGACATGCCATCCACAGATTCGGCCGGCATCTCATAGGAGGCGCCCAGCTTGGACAGGTCGTGCACGTTGGTCGTACGCTCGACGGAGGTTCCCATGGCGTATTTGTTGTTCTCCACCACATAGATGACCGGGAGCTTCCAGGTCATGGCCATGTTGAAGGTTTCGTGGAGCATGCCTTGGCGTGCCGCACCGTCACCGAAGAAGCAGACGGTCACATGGTCCTCCTTGCGGTATTTGTCGGCGAAGGCGATGCCGGCACCGAGGCCGATCTGGCCTCCCACAATGCCGTGGCCACCGAACAGGTTGCGCTCTTTGTCGAACATGTGCATCGAGCCCCCCTTGCCTTTGCTGGATCCTGTCTTACGGCCGTAAAGCTCGGCCATGACCACCTTGGGGTCCGTGCCGAGGGCCAACGGGTGGGCGTGGTCACGATAGGCTGTGATGACGCGGTCCGTCGGACGGATGGCTTCCACCATGCCAGCAAGGATGGCTTCCTGTCCGATGTAGAGGTGACAGAATCCGCCAAACTTCTGCTGAATGTACAAGTGTCCACAGCGCTCCTCGAAGCGGCGCATCAACAGCATGTCGCGGTGCCACTTGAGGTAAGTGGCCTTCGGGAACGGCGCCTTGGCCGTCTTTTTGGTGGCCGGCTTGCGGCGGCTCGGAGTCTTCTTTGCAGGCGTAGAAGTGGTCATGTTGCCCAATTTGCGAACGGTAAATATAGACCTCACCGCTGGGCTGGCAGATACCTCAACGGCCCAACAGGACCACAGCATGGGCACTGATGCCTTCGCCTGTCCCGACGAAGCCCAAACGCTCCGTAGTAGTGGCCTTCACCCCCACCTGATCGACTGGGATATTCAATAACCCTGAAATGCAGTCCCGCATGGCGTCAATGTGGGGCCGGAGCTTGGGGGCCTGAAGGCAAATCGTGGCGTCCACATTGACGATTTCCCAACCCTCCGTGCACACCTTGGCGACCGTCTCACTCAACAGGATTTTGCTGTCGATGCCTTTGTAAGCGGGGTCCGTGTCAGGGAAATGAGCCCCGATATCACCCATGGCACGGGCGCCGAACAGTGCGTCACAAATCACGTGAAGCAATACATCGGCGTCGCTGTGGCCGACGGCCCCGATGTCTGACGGGATTTGAATCCCGCCCAACCAGAACTCCTCTCCTTGGGCGAGCTGGTGGACATCGTATCCGTAGCCGATGCGCAAATCCGGGACGGGCATCGCAGGGTCAGAAGTTGGCCGGATCGTCGTCTGATCCGCCCACCACATCGTCGAAGGCCAGGCGCAGTGAGAACCGCAACGTATTGGCGAGCGGATTCTGCTGGGTGGTGGCAATCAGGTAGCTGAGGTCGATGTCGAGAACGGTGTACTTGATGCCAGCTCCCAATGTCAGAAACTGGCGGTTGCCCTTGGTGTAGTGCTCGAAGAAGTAGCCGCCGCGAACGGCAAAGACGCCGTTGTAATCGTATTCGATGCCCCCGCCGAGGTTCACCTCACGGAGTTCCTCCCGGAAAACGCTGCCCGGTTCAATCAAGTACGTGTCCCCCTCGCGCTCCACGATGCCCGGGGCGTCGTAGAAACTCTGAATGATACCGGAGGCCACACCGACGTTGGGGTCGTACCCGCTGACGATGATGTCGTCGTCGTCTCCCTCGCCGTACACGGGTGCAGTCGGCACCAACAGCTTGTTGGCGTCCATCGTAAAGGTCAGGTGATTGTAGTCATCCAAGAAGACCGTGGCGGCAAAACCCGTCTTGAGGTTGGTCGGGATGAAGTCCCGCTCCGCGGTCTCTGTGTAGCTCATCTTGGCGCCGACATTGGACACGCAAACCCCCCAGTTCATGCGTCCATCCCGGTCGCCAAACTTGACATTGTCGTTGGTGTGAAAGACGCCGACATCGACGGCCACGGACCGGCCCGGGCGGCTGTCCGCCCCGAGAATGTTCGTGCCCCCAGTCAGGTTGGAATGGATGTACCGTGTCGTGAATCCACCACTGAACTTGTCGCCGAACTTCTGGGAGAAGCCAAAGTCAAGCGAGAACTCGTTGGGGCTGAAGTCCCGAATGGCCGTGCCATTGACGTCGGTGAAGGTGATGTTGCCCAGGGAGAAGTACCGGAGGGCCATGCCCACTGCCTGGCGCTTGTTCAGCTTGCGGGTGCCACTGAGGTAAGCGAGGGACATGTCGTCGACCAACGCCCGAAGCCAAGGGGCGTATCCCATGTGGGCCTCAAAGGTCTGGTCCGTGAACGCCATCCGCGCCGGATTCCAGGCCATGGCGGCCCCATCCGGGGTCAATGCCACACCTGCGTCTCCCAATGCACCGCTCCGGGAGTCCGGGGCGATCATCAGGAAGGGCACGGCGGTGGTGATCGTGTTCAGCTGAAGCTGCTGGGCCGTCTCGACCTGAGTCAGCTGGGCATGGGTCTTGGGCATCCAGGCAAGGCAGAGCCCGAGAAGGCAAAGGGGAAGGCGAAGGGGAATACGGATAGCCATAAGGTGTGGCAAAAATAAGCGGACGTTCGGTCTTCTGGTTTAGTCGAGCAGGACGAGCCGACCTGTTTTGGAAGCTTGTCTTCCTTCCGGAGTTCGGACAACGAGGCGGTAGAGGTATGCGCCCTGGCCGAGGGAAGCTCCCCGGCTGGTATCACCTGACCAATGCCACCCGTCAACCCGGTATCCGGTGGGCGTTTCGTCGCGTTCACCCTGCCAAACGACAGTTCCGCGAGAATCGTATATGCTCAACTGGAGATTCAGGTCCACGCAGGCCTGATTGTGGTCAAAACGGAAAGTCGTGCCTTGAGCGCCAACGGGATTCGGGTAATTCAGCAGGCCATCAAGGAATACCTCGAGGTCGGATACCACGACGAATTCGAGACTGGCCTTGGCGCTGTTGTTGTGAACGTCCCACGCCTTGAGCTCAAGGGTGTGGCGCCCTTCCTCGAGGTCGCTGAAGGGGTAGACCACACGCCCGCTCTGGTAGGTGTCGAGATCGCTCGCGTAAAACTCATTGAGGACGACGGAGGTCCCGCCATCCAGGGTGGCCTTCAAGTCATGGCCAATGCCGTTGCCGACCGTATTCAGCCCCTGCTCATCCCGGAGGCGGGCATAGAGAACGGGGTTGGGGTCGGTGGTGCCGCCGTCGACGAAAGTGCTGTCATTGAGGAAGAGCTCGATTTCAGGCCCTTCGTTGTCCAATACGGCTTCTTCGGACACGCCTCCAATGAAGAGCGACTCGGTGTAGCCATGGGCGTCGAGGTCTCCATCCACGGCGTAATAGCTGATGCGGCCGCGGGCCGGATCGTAGGCGATGTCCCTCGGCACGATGAAATCAAAGATGAAGGTGCCGCCTTCCGCACGGACCGCCCCCGCGTAAATCCGATTGCGCCATTCCGAATAGGTCACCCCGCCGTTGCCGCCGTCGTTGTTGAGCGTGGTCACCTCACTCCTCTGGTCGAACACGGTCGGGTACACAAAACCATTGAAGTCGGTCATCACGTCGCCGGAGGCATCGCTCACGTAGCCTTTGACCTGTACGTACTCCAGCGCGCTCAACGTATCCGTCACCACATCAATCGGGAGGGCATTGACCTCGCTCGTGCGCACTTCTGCTTGCGGGGTCGCCAATTGCAGCGCAACATCGCCTAGGAGGGTAAAGTTGCGCTTGTTGGAGGAGGCTCCAGATGCGGGGTGGTTCTTGGTCCGACGCAGGATGTCACCCAACCGCTGGCGCTCACCGGGAGGCGCATCGAAGACGACCGCAAAGAAGGCGGTGTTGAGCTGTTCGTTGGCGTAACTGTACACAACCCGCGTGGTCGTCATCATCGCGATCGCCCCTCCATTGGGGTTCATCACCATCATTTCCCCTGCCGTTTCCAAGTCCGGGTCGTCGAACCGGGCGAGTTCGCAGGTGGCGGTAAAGAACAGCGGCATGCGGTCGAGGTTGTCCCAAGCCCCGATGGTGGAGGTGTTCAAAACCCGCTCGTGGGCCCACCCACGCTCTCCGCCATGGCCGATGTAGTTGATGAGCAAGGCGCCATCCCTCACCTGGCGATCAATGGCCTCTTCCACCTCCGGGTACCGCTCTCCCCCCGGCGTGGCCACCTGCGGGTAGGCGTCCATGAAGATGCGCTGGATATCAAAAGCGCCGTGGTCTTCCTCGACTCCATTGGCGTGTCCTATGCTGTACAGGGTATGGCCTGTCTCGGTCGCCCCACCATTGCCGTCAAAGTCATCGGCCACGAAGCAAATCCGGTTGCGCCAGGGGCCGAACGGATTTCCCTCACCCTCACCGGGGAGCCCGCCCTGCAAACAAGCTGCGCCCTCTGGGTCGGGATTTCCATTGGAATAGGCGACCACC
>MDTG01242078.1_pt1 | contig 20481 bp, 21 predicted proteins | sample 811421 | NCBI WGS metagenome assembly MDTG01 (sample SAMN05326645, study PRJNA326480) | marine metagenome | isolation source: seawater | place: Pacific Ocean: South East | collected 2011
GTGGAAGCGCAGTAATGCGTGCAGCTGACCAGTACTAATAGCTCAATTGGCTTGATTTATGCACTGAAAAAAATTTTTTACTTTAAAATATTGATAAAATTAGCATATGAGATTTGTTAAATTAAATATGCTAATTGTTTTAAATGATCAACAAAATTAAAACTTACATTCAATTATTATTTAATTTTTTTGATTATAAAATTGAAAGCAAACATTACAAAAAAAAGTATAATTTAAATGACATTAATCTAAATATTGGTAGTGGTGGTACATCATTTCCAGGTTTTAAAAATTTAGATAAATTATCATGGAGATCAAAGAATCAAAAAAACTTTGTATCTTACGATATAGTTACAGATGAAATTCCTTTTGAAAATAACTCGGTCTCAAATATATATTGCTCAAATGTAATTGAACATTTAGAGGATAAACATATTAAAAAATTTTTTTATGAATGCTTACGAGTATTGAAAAATAATGGTGTTTTAAGATTAATTACACCAGATCCAGAATACATTTTTAATCAAGTGTCCTTTAAAAATTCATATTTAGATTGGTTTAAAAGACCTGTACATATATTTAATAAGAAAAATTTTAATCATTCATTTGCAATCGAAAACTTAGATTGTTTTATTTTTCATTTTGCAATTCGTAAGAGCAGATTTTATCAAAAGAAACCTGATCATAATTATTACAACTATCTTAAAACTTTAAATTATGAAAATTTAATGATTGAGATTACCAAAGATTTGAAATTTGAAGAAGAAAATATACACCATCATATTAATTTTTTTGACTTCAAAAAATTAAAAAAATTTTTAGAATATTCGTCTGAAATTTCTAATTTAAAAAATTACGCTATTATTAGATCAAAAAAAAATGGAAGTGTTAGCTCAATCATGCGAGAAAATATATTTGATTATATTTCATATCCGAGAAGTTTGTTTGTTGATTATGTCAAATCACCCGATATTGATGATTTAGGCTCTAAAAAAGAATAAAATAATTTATGTTTCATTATATAAGAAATAAGAAATCATTATTAAAAATGTAAATGATCACTAGATATTTAAAAAAAAAAGAAATAATTAAATTTCAAGAATTAGTTAGTAAACATTATAATAAGAAAAGTATTTTATCCCAATCAAAAAAATTAATAAATTTTTATTACAATTATCATAATTTAAGAGAAACAAATATAGTAGGTGTGTTTGATAAAAAAAAATTACTTGGCGCTTTAGGATTAATTCCATATAAAAATTGGGATAGGAAACTATCAAAAGATTTTTTTATTGCATTTTGGGTCAAAAGTCACATTCTTCACAGCTCTTTAGATGTGTTTAAGTTTATTTTTTTAAAAGTTAAGCCCAAGTTTTTAGCTACATCAGGAATTAATTTAAATACTTCCGGAAAAATTTTTGGGTTTTTCTCAAAAATTAATTTGTATAATAATTACTTTATCAGAAACGATTTAATACGAAATAAAGTATCAAAAAATTTAAAGAATAAAAATTTCAAATCAAAAAATAAGTTAAAATTAAAATTTTCTGTAGAAAAAAAATTATCTCAAATTCCTAAATCAAAATATTATCCAAAAAAAAGTCTTTCTTATTTTAATAAAAAATATTTAAAGAACCCGTTTTATAATTATTTTCTATTAAAGTTTTATTATAAAAATAAGATTGCATTTTTTTTTGTTTGTAGGAGAATAAATGTAAAAAAAAAATTATCTAAAATCATTAGAATTGTAGATTTTTATGGGAATATAAAGAAAAATTATTTTATTAAAGATTTGCTCGAAAAATTTATAAAAAAAAAAAAATATGAATATATAGATTTTTTATCCTATGGATTAGATAAAGAATTACAAAGTCTCGGTTTTACAAAAAAGACAAAAAAAATGTTTATTCCTGAAAATTTTGAGCCATTCCAACAAAAAGGATTTAAAAATTACTGTATTATAAAAAATTACATAAAAGGTCGAGTTGTTTTAGTTAAAGGCGATGGAGATGGAGATCGACCAAACTCACTTTAATTGAGTTAACAAAAAATTTAAATTAACAGTCTTTCTACTAAAAATTTTAATCATATTAATTTTTATGTTACACTCTTTTTCTAGAGAAGTAAGAAAAGACATAAGTTCAAGCGAGTCTAAAATTGAAAATAAATCTTGATTTTTGTCTATTTTTTTTTTAGTATTTTTATGGCAAAATTCTTCAAGATTTTTAATTGTTTTAATTTTCATCAATAAGCTTTTTTATGAGAGATTTAAAAAAATATTATAGGATAATTTGGAAAAACTTACAAAAAAAAAAAGTCTTTTATAAATATTTTGAAAAAAAACATCTTTATAAAGATAGCAGTATTGCAACCCAAAAATTACTTCAATTCTTAAAAAAAAATAAAATATCAAAAAAAGTAATTTTAACTTTTTCAAATAAATCTTTTGAAATGTACTCATCAATTTATCCAATTTTAATTTCTGGAAATATTTGGGTTCCATTAAGCATAAACCTGCCTTTAGAAAAAATAAAAAATGTGGTAGAGCAAACACAACCATTTATATGTTTTTATGATCATCAAGATAAAAAAATTATAGATTATTTAAAGCAAAAGGTACCATGTTTAAGATTTAAGAATATTCTTGCAAAGAAGTATAAAAAAATAATTTCAATTAAAAACGAAATTGATAAGCTAGATATAAAATCCACTGCATTTATATATTTTACATCTGGATCAACCGGAAAACCAAAAGGAATTAAAGTTTCCCATAAAAATATTATCTCAGATATATTTTCCCAAAAAAAAAATATTTATAAAAATAATGTTAAAAATCTAGTTTTTGCTGACTATTATGATACTGCATTTAGTATCTTTTTTGATATTTTTTTTCCTGCAATTTATTTTGGCTCTACGATTGTGCCGAGTTTATCAAGAGCAGATAATTTTTATTTACTTGATCATTATCATAAGAATAAAATTAATACGTTAGTTGCAGTTCCTTCAACTTTTAATAGAATTAAAGAAACATTAATTAGAGAAAATAAAATCCTTAGTGGAAAAACACTAATTTTAACAGGAGAACCGTTTTATTTAAATTTACTTAAATTTCTTTATAAAAAAGTGAAATTCACAAACATATTTAATTGTTATGGTGGAACAGAAATGGGTAATTGGGTATTTTGTCACAAATGTTCAGTCTCTGACTTAACAAAATACAAAGAAGAAAATATGGTTCCAATTGGAAAACCTTTTTCATCTGTAGTCGCTAAAATTGATAAAAAGGAATTAGTAGTTTCAGGTCCAATGATATCAGATGGTTATACAGAAAAAAAATTTAATATTAAAAAATTTATATTCAATAAAAATAACACTTTTCGTACTGGAGACAAAGTAAAAAAAATAGGGACAACATTTTTATGCAAAGGTAGACTAGATAATATGGTTAAAATTAGTGGTTATAGAATCGAAGTGCCTGATGTTGAGGCAAATTTTAGAAAATTAAGTTATATTAAAGATGTGATAGTATTTGAAAAAAAGAGAAAAAATTATAACAATTATTTAGTAGCTGTGTTGTCTACTATTTCTATCTTAAAAAAAGAATTACAGATAAGAAAGGATCTTACAAAATACTTGTCTAGATACATGATACCTAGAAAAATACATATAGTGAAAAATTTACAAAAAAACTCTAATGGTAAACTGGACAGATCTGGTATTTCAAAAAGGTATTCTTAATATATGAAAGCTATAATGTATCATTACATAAGAAATAAAAATAAATTATTTCCGTATTCAAATATACTTGAAAAAAAATCTTTCTTAAATCAAGTTAAAAAGTTTTCTAAATTTGGTTTAGTAAATTCTTACGAAGAATTATTTTCAAATAACGATAAATATATACTTACTTTTGACGATGGGTTTAAGGATCACATATATGCAGCAGAAAAAATAAAAAAAAAAAGGAGGAGTAGGTTTATTTTTTTTACCAACATTGCCACTTGTTAATAAACAAATTTTAGACGTTCACAAAACTCATTTACTTACAAGCAAGGTTAAGGCATCTAAAATATTTGAAACTCTTAACAATTATCTAAGAATAAATAGGATTAAAGATTTTTATAATGTGTATGAAAAAGAAAAATATAAAAATGCGTATATAAACCAAAATGATGAAATAGAAAAAAAAAAATTTAAAAGATTGATGAACTATTATGGAAATTTAAAAATAAGAAGTAAGATATTAGATTTTTTATTAAATGAATTTGAATTATATGTTAAGGCAAAAGATTTTTATCTTAATAAAAAAGAAATTAAATACATTTCTTCACTTGGAATGATAGTTGGTTCTCATTCACATAGTCATACACTTTTATCAAGACTTTCTTATAAAAAACAGTTAAATGAGATTAAGAGCAGTAAAAAACTTTTACAAAATATTTTAAAAAAAGAAGTAAATCTTTTTTGTTATCCATATGGTGGAAAAAGATCTTATAACCTAAACACATTAAATATATTAAAAAAACTTAATTTTAAACTTGCATATAGCGTAGAGCATAAAGATATAAATATTAGTAATATCAGAAAAAATCCATTTGAATTATCTAGGTATGATTGCAATATATTTTAGAAATTAGTGTGTGATAAAATTTAGATTTAACAAATATTATTTTAAAGAATTTTATTAAAATTATGTCTATGAAAAAAAATTTTATTTGTATTATTTTAGCTAGAGGTAAATCCAAAGGTATTAAAAATAAAAATTTAATAAGAATTAATCAAAAACCATTGATTTATTGGACTATAAAGTTAGCAAAATCATCACGCAAAATAAAACAAGTTTGGGTTAGTAGCGACTCAAAAAAAATTTTAGATTATTCAGAGAAAATAGGTGCATTGCCATTATTGAGACCCACAAAATATTCTACAGATAAATCTTCTTCAGAGTCTGCTTGGTTACACTCAATTAAAGAAATAGAAAAAAGAGGTGTGGATTTTAATTTTGTTTTAGCACCACAAGTAACCTCACCGTTGAGAGATAAAAATGATTTCGATTTAGCAATAAGGTCATTTATCAAAAATAAAAATGATAGTTTATTTTCGTGTTTAAATGTCAAAGATTTTTATATTTGGAAAAAAAGTAATAAGGGCTTAAATTTAGCATATAAAATTAAAAGAGACGTTAGGCAAAATCTTTCTGAAAAGTTTTTGGAAAATGGTTCTTTTTATATTTTTGAAAAAAATAAATTCAAAAAATATGAAAAAAGACTATTTGGAAACGTCGGGTATTACTCAATGAAAAAGCAAAATAGTTTTCAGATAGATGATATGGAGGATATAAAAATAATTAATAAACTTTTTAAAAATTATTGATTTGATCTAAATTTTAATAGTTAAGTTTTTTTATTATTTCAAATTTTTTTATCTTTAAAATAATTTCTAACATTTTTTTTCCAGAATCACCTTTTCCATATAAAAATGATTTTTTTAATTTTTTGAAATTAATTTGTTTTTCAAAAGTTTTTAAAATTAGTTTCTTATCATGATCAACATCTGCCACATTTGGTCCTCTTTCTCTATTTGCCTGCCTGTTACCAATATTTATTGTTGGAAGACCCATAAATGAAGCTTCTCTTATTCCTGATGACGAATTTCCCATTATACATTTTGCATTATTTAAAAGTTGAATATAATATTTATTTTCTAGGTTTTTAATTAATCTTATTTTTTTAAATTTTTTATCGGCAAAATTCATACGTAACCTTTTTGATATTAGGTCATTACCTGCATCGATGTTTGGCCAAAACCAAATTATTTGTAATCGTTTATTAATTTCTATGATGCTATCCAAAAAAATTTTAAAGTTATTTAGTGTTTTTTCATATTCTGTGGTTACAGGATGATAAACTACTACTGCAAAATTTTCTGAAAAATCTATTACATCACCAGAACCATTGTCATTTATATTTTTAATCAAATCTTTTGTTGGAGAAATTAGATTATCTTTTATTTCATCAAGTGAGGGGCAGCCAATATTGAAAATTTTTTTCTTATCTTCACCCATCAAAGATACATATTTAGAAGCTCTGTCAGTACATGTGAAATGATAATGTGCTAATTTTGTGATTGCATGCCTCACGTTTTCATCAATCGACCCTGATACTTCACCTCCTTGTAAATGAATTATTGGAATATTCATATAACTCGCAGCTATTGCTACAGCCAAGTTTTCATATCTATCTGCAATAATAATTACAGCATCTGGTTTTAATTTTTCAAATTCTGTTGAAATATCAGAAATTAAATTTCCTGTAGTTTTAGACATACATAAAGGAGTGTCACCTTCTACAACTGAAAACAATCTACTTGAAACTTTCAACTTATCTTTTTTTAATATTTTTGAGACATTGCCAAACCTTTCTAAAATACTTGAAGCTCCAAGTATTATATCAAGCTTGATTTTTTTTGATTTAGTAGCGAGAAATAAAAAACTTTTAATTCTTGCATAATTAGCTCTATTATTTATTACAACGCATATCTTTTTTTTATTTTTCAAAATCGCTCCATTTTAATAATTTATTATTTTTTACATTTTTTTTTAAAACTTTACCTATAACATTATTTATAAAATTTGATTGTATACCTGTGCCTGGTTTTTTTAAACAAATGTCATTTGATTTAATTTGGTGCCCTTTTAGAAGATTTTTAGAAGGTGCAATACTCTTTGTAAATAATTTTTTTGTTTTTATAAGTTTTTTTGCAATTGAATCTTTATTAACTTCATTATTTTTCATTGTTTCTAAACTTTTATTGTATTCACATAAAAATTTTAGTTCATCAATTGTTATAGAGGAAGAATTATCTGGATTATTTCTATCTTTTTTGTTGAGCGTTACGTGAACTTCAATCACCTCAAATTCATCATTGGAAATTGCAAAAAGTGCTGGGAATAAAGAGCCTGAGTGATCTGAAAGTCCTACTGCACATTTAAATTTCTTTTTTATTTCATGAGCTACATTTAAACCTATCTCTTTAAAAGAAGTTGGATATTTTGTTGTACATTGCATTATATAAAATAAAGATTTTTTATTTTTTAACAATTTAACCATTTTTTTAATCTCTTCATAATTTGATAGACCTGTACTTACAATTATAGGTTTTTTAAGTTTAATTATTTCTCTAATTAAATTTTGAGAAAAAAACTCACCTGATCCAATTTTCCAAAATTTTTGATTAGTTTTTTTTAAAATTTTTACTGACTTAATTGAAAATGGTGAGCTCATGAACCCTATCTTTTTTTTATAACAGTAGCCGGATAAGAATTTCCATTGTGTTTCAGTAAATTCATGATGCTTCCAATAATCATACCTTGACTTAAAATTGAATTTATGACCTTTTCTAAATTTTTCATTTAAAGTTGACTCTTCGCTTGCTATATGAGTTTGAAATTTAATTACATCGGCACCTGCTTCTGCAATTTTTTCTATTAATTTTTTTGCGACTTTGAGAGAACCGCCATGACTTAATCCCACTTCTGCTATAATTAAAGTTTTTTTATGAGAATTTTTTTTCATACTTAACTAATTTTTAAAGAGGTCATTATTTGTTTCTTATTTTTTTTTTCAAAAAAAATCATATAAAATATTGCTAAAGAAATTATTTTGTACTTAGTTTTATCTGAATATTTAGTATTTAATTCATTTTTAAAAATTTTTCTAATGACCATGGGGAGGTTTTTTGTTTTTATTTGTTTCGCAGATTGAATAGCAAAATTACGGGTTCCATGCTTTTCTTTAGAAATAAAAATTTTATCTTTTATCTTTAATTCTTTACATTGCTCTTTAATAATTTCTTTTAAAATTAATTTATTTTCAAATTTTGGTGAATTTAGAACAGAGTCTTTGCCTAGCTCATTAAATGAAAAATTAACTATATCTTTATCTAAAAAAGGGGATCTTAGTTCTATTGAATTTTTCATTGAGCATAAATCAGAATGAGGAGTTACAACATTTGAAAAAAAAAACTTTAAATCTATATATCTTGAAAATAACAAAGCATTAAAATCATTATTATAAGTTTTTAAAAAGTTATTTTCATATTTTTTTAATTCATTTATATAAAATTTTAATTTATTTTCAGCTTTATTTACCCATCCAGAATTTGTAAAATTTTTTACAAATTTTGTATAATTAATATTTGAAAATCTTTTATTTAAATTAAATTCTTTTACTATTTTGTCGTTATTAGGGTATCCAAAAAAAAGCTCATCTGCGCCATCACCACCAATGCAAATTTTTTTGTTATGCTGGTGCATTAATTTATATAAGGGAGTTAATGATGGTGCAGTCCCCCATCTTGGTGCTGATCCAGAATAGCTTATAAAATCAATTAAATCTGAATAATAATTTGATAATTTAATTTTTACTCTAAAATATTTTTTTATGTTTAGTAATTTTAAATTTCTAATTGATCTTTTTGCAATACTGTCAATATACTCAGCAATTTTTGTATAGTAAGTAAACTTTCTTTTTAATTTCAATGAAGCAAGAAGTAAAATTGTAGAATCTATTCCACCCGAGTAAGTGAAAGCGACATCTTTATGATTTCCACAATAATTTTTTACAGTTTTTTCAATTATTGATTTTAGTTTAAGAGCTGTTACTTTAATATTAGTTGATTTGGTCTTAGGGTATATTTTATTTTCTTTGTTGATTTGCTTTATCTTTAAAATTTTTTTTTTCCCAAGTTTAATATAATAATTTGAAGGAACTGATTTTATATCTTTAAAAAATGTACCATTGGAGCATAGCAGACCTTTAGTACCAAATTCTTCATTAGAGTAAATAAAGCTTTTAAAATATCTTTTGTTTAAATCTATTTTAGTTGTCAATGCTATACAATATGGGTCAGAGCTAACATACCAATTATTATTATAAATTCTGTAATATAATGGTTTTTGACCAAACATATCACGAGCTAGATGAACATTTTTGAAATTATTAGTCACATAAGAAATAGCAAACATGCCATTTATTTTTTTAACAGCAGCTAGAAAATCAAATTTTTTAATCAAATTTTGCAAAACAACAGTATCAGAAAAATTTTTTTTTTTTATTTTAAATATTTTACTTAAAACTTTATAATTATATATTTCCCCATTAAATAAAAAAAATTTTTTAGAGAATGAAATCTCTTGTAATGGTTGCATTGAAGATGCATCTCTACCTGTGATAGCTAATCTTGTGAAAACATAAGATCCTTTTTCGGAGTTTCTTATTTTTATGTCATCAGGCCCACGTTCACTAAGTCTACTAATGATTACATTTAGATTTTTTTTAGATATTTTCGTACTGGATAAAAAAATTCCACACATCTAGATCCTATTTACTTTCAATATAATTCTATTTGAAATTAATTCTGTTAAACTGATGTTTTTAAATCTTTTTTTTGCTTGCTTTAAAAGTTTATTTGCACCACCAGCTAATCTTATCATTTCATCCGCTTTTTTATTTACTGAAAAATCTACACTAGTAATTTTCCATTTATTCTTAATTAGTATCATTTTTAAATCATCAATTGTATATCTTGGAAAGGCTAATCCATTGTAATAAAAATCTATCATTTTTTCTGATCTTTCAGGGTGAAATTTTTTAACATAATTCACATATTCTTTTTCACTTAATAAAACATGCCCCCATGGAATAAAAGTAGATCCATATCTGTGTGCACCATTATAAGAAAAATAAGAGTTGTGTTTAATTAGCATCGTACAATTTTTTTCAGATCTTTTTGTAATTTCTTTAAATAAAAAATTCCAACTTGGAACATGATCAATGCATTTTGCAAATATAAAGTTGTATTTTTTATTTACTGGAAGTTGATGAATGAATTTTTTTTCAAATTTCCACTTTTTTTTTGGTTTTGAAGAAAAAATTTTCAATGGTATTTTGGAAAAACCTTCATATTTTAACAGTTTTTTATAATCTAAAAAATCAATATAATTTTTTTTTAAATAAGTATTAATTTCTCTCAAAATTTTTGTCCTAGTATTTTTTGGATGGGAAGTTATATGTTCTCCGTCCTCAAATGGGTCCAGACCTACAGCCTCAGAACAAGAAAAGAAATTTGAAATCATTTCAGGCAACAAACCATTTCCTGTTCCAACATCTAAAAATTTTAAATTTTTATTTTTTTTTTCAATATATATTTCCTCTGCTACTTGATGAAATTGTAGCAAACATCGACCCACAAGTCTTTTGTTAAGTTTATTTTCTGGTGCTGACTCATACCATTTGGTACCTTTACTAGTGGGAGTAAGAAATTTTGTGATATTTGATTTGTTTAAATTATGATTAAGGTATTTCATTTTATTTTATTATTTTACACAAATAGTGCCCTCAAAACATAACCATTTAAATATTGTATTAATTTTTTTGAAACCAGCTTTTTTAAGACATTCTTTATTTTCTAAAGAACTAAAGCTTTCCAATTTTCCTCTTAGTGATAAACTTTTCTGAGCAATTTGTTGTTCTGTAAAATTATTATTTCTTTTAAAGTCATTGTAAATTCCGTTATATAAATCTTGAAATTTCGAATTATTAGCTAAAACTTTTTCGAATAAAATAAAAGCTCCTCCTTTAGCGAGAATCTTATAAATATTATTAAAGGCATTTTGTCTTTTATTTGGTTTTATAAATTGAATTGTAAAAACAGATGTTATTAAATCTAATTGATTTTTATATTTGAAGTCTAAAATAGATGATCTTTTAAAATTAGTTCTTTTATCAAAATTTTTTTTATTAGCTTCTTTTATCATGGACCCCACAGTATCTATTCCTATAAATTTTAATTTATGATCTTTTATATTGTATTTTTCTGAAAATTTTTTGATCAATGTACCTGTTGAACATCCTATATCTAAAAAAGTTGCATTTTCATGAGTAAAAAATTCAGAACAGCTTAAACATAGGTTATGAACTTCATCGTAAAAAGGAATAGATTTTTTCACGTGAGCATCAAATTTTTTTTCAATATTTTTAAAAGACCATCCAGATCCAACCATAGATATATTTTTATCAACTTTTTTTTTCATGAATTTTTGTAATTATAGTTTATAAGTATTATTTCTCTCTCTTTATTATTTTTTTTTACACAATGAAGAGCGTCATCATTTCTTTTAAAAGCTAAAAATTTGTTATAACTTGGAATTATATCTTTACTTACTTTTTTTCCAATTAATGTCGTACACCCATCCTTAGATTTTCCATTACCAAATAAATAGACGATCCCTGTCCAAATTTTTCTTTCAGTATCTATATGAGGTTTCATAAAAAAACCAGGTTTGTCCCAAGCATGCATTATTGTAAAGCTACCTTTTTTTATTGTTTTATTATTAATATTTAGTTTTTTATAAAATTTTTTATCAATCTTTTTTTTTAAACTTTGAAAAAGATTTAGATAAAATTTTTTATTTTCGCTTTTTAATTTAGGGTTTAACTTATTCTGAATTATAATTTTGTTTAAAAATCTTTTTTTAGATGCTTTCGTATTTCCAAGTTCTTTGTCACTTCTTGTACTAAGTTTTTTTAAATTTGAATTTCTTAAGTAATCAATAATACTTTTATCAAAAAATCTGTTTTTAATTAAATGGTCAAAAGGGTTAATATATTTCATAAAAAAAATAATTAATGTTCATTTTTTGAACACTTTTATATATATTTATGGTATTACACAATATATAAAAAACATAATTAAAATAAATTAATGTAAGATAGACCAAATAATGTCATCAAAAAAAAATTTACCATGTTTTATATTGGCTAGGGGTGGATCAAGGGGACTAAAAAGAAAAAATTTACATAATTTTTTAAACAAACCTCTTATTTTGCATACAATAAATTATGCAAAAAAATGTCGATTAATTAGCCATGTTGTAGTTTCTACTGATAGTAAAGAAATTAATCAATTATGTAAAAAGTTGAAATGTGAAGTAGTTTTTCCGAGACCAAAAAATTTAAGCAATGATAATTCAAAATCATTATATGCATTGATACATGCTGCAAAAGATTATGAAAAAAAATTTGGTCATTTTGAAATGTTTGCATTTATGCAAGCGACTGAACCGTTAAGACCAAAAAACATTTTAGCTGATTGTATAAAAACATTATTGCGCAATAAAAAATTGAATTCTGCTTTTGCAGCCTATGAATATAAAAAAAACTTTTGGATACAAGGTAAAAAAAAATTTAAGCTTTTGTCTCCAAAAAATAACATTGGTCTACCAAGGCAGAGTAAAACAAAAAAAATAATCTATAGAGAAGATTGTGGGATTTCTCTAGTCTCTAGAAAAAAAGTTTTATTAGATATGAAAAAAATTTATGCTCAACCAGTAAAAATAATTCCATATAATACTATGCATGGTTTTTTAGATATTCATTCAAAAAAGGATGTCAAATTTGGAGAAAGTTTAAAAAAGTTTGTTTGATGTCAGTAAAACTAGAGTTCTTTGTAAATAAATATAATAAAAAGATACTAGGAAATACATTTTTTTTAAAATTTTTTAACAAGAATAAATTTATCAAATTTAATGATAGAAAATTCGATTTAAAAAAAAACATTGAAAAAAAAAAAATTTTTTCATTAATAAGTTTCATTAAAAAAAAAAAATTTACATTTAAAAAACCAGTAAATAGAAAAGTAATAATTTTTGATAGTTTCTCTGATGAAATTTTAAAAAAAAATTTTTTTTCTTTTAAGTGCTATGTACTTCAAAACAGAATAGACAAAATTAGAGAATTAAACTTTTCTCCAGCAGTAATATTTTTTTTCTTGAAAAACTTTTTTAAATTTTCTTTAAAAATAAATTATTTAATAGCATTAATTGAAACAATTAAACCTAAGCTTATTGTGAGTAGCATTGATAATTCTCAAGATTTCTCAATTATTTCTTTATATCTTAAAAATAAGATTAATTGTGTATTATTTAAAAATATTCAAATCTTAAATTATAATAAATTTATTAAAGAGAAATTATATTTTAAAAAGATTTTTTATTTTGGAAAAGAAATAAGAAAAAATAGTACAAAAGATAAATTTAATTACATACCACCAATACAATCTTTATATTTTTCACAATTAAAAAAAAAAAATAAAAAAGGAAATAAATTTCAAATTTGTTTAATTGATAAAAATATGCCTACAACCTCACATTTCAAACATGAAGTTTCTAAGAATAATTTTTTTAGAGAAAAAGATTATTTTTTACTTCTACAATTTTTAAATAAATTATCAATGAAATATAATTTTAAAATATTAATTGCTTTGAAAGCTTACAATAAGTTTGAGATGAATTATAGATTACAAAATTTCAAAAAATACTTACCAGATGCAAATTATGTAATTTACAGTAGGTCTAATAATTTGTATTCATCTTTTAATGTAATATTGAAAAGCGATATGGTAATAGGTTGTGATTCTAGTATGTTAAACCAAGCTTTTTTATTAAACAAAAAAACAATAATGTTTTTAAATAATGCTGATAATAAATCCACATTTTTTGGAAACAATTTTGCTAAAATAAATTCTAACGATTATAAGGTCTTTGAAAAAATTTTTTTTAAAATAAAAAATACTAAATTTAACGATTATCTTGTTTTTTCAAATTTAGAAAAATATAAGATTTTTTTTGATAAATTTAACTTTTTAGATTTAAAAAAAAAAATTAATAAAATAATTATAGATGAATAACAAAAAAATTTGTATTGTGGGATTAGGTTATGTAGGCTTACCTTTATTAAATTTAATTACAAAAAAAAAATATTTTACACTAGGTTATGATAAGAACAAAAATAGAGTTAGTAAACTAAAAAAAAACATAAGCTATATATCTGATATTAAAAGTAATGAATTAAAAAAATTAAATAAAAAAAATATATTTTCAAAAAATCAATTAAAGCAAATAAGTAATGTTGATTATATTATAATATGCCTTCCAACACCCCTTAATTCATTTGGAGGTCCAGATTTGTCATATATAAAAGCTTTTTTAAATGATGCATTTGGATTTTTTAAAAAAAAACAAACCATTATATTAGAAAGTACAGTACCACCAGGAGCTACTGAAAATATTTTTTTAAAAAAACTTAATAGTAAATTTAAAGTAGGAACAAATTTTCATTTGTGCTTTTCTCCAGAAAGAATAAATCCAGGAAGTAAAAAGTATAAAGTAGAAGATATTACCAAAGTTATTTCTGGTTATAGTGATAATTGTCTTTTATCAATAAAAAATCTTTATAAAAAAATTTTTAAAAGAATTCATGCAACGAAAAGTATAAAAATAGCTGAAATGTCAAAAATTTATGAAAACACTTACAGGTCAGTAAATATTAGTTTGGCAAACGAAATGAAAATCATTAATGATAGACTTGGTATAAATATCCATGATGTAATTGACGCTAGTGCGACCAAAGAATTTGGTTTTACACCATTCTACCCTGGCGCTGGTGTAGGAGGACATTGTATTCCAGTTGATCCATTTTTTTTAAAATGGATTGCTAAACAATTCAATACTAATACTGAATTTATTTCTTTAGCAAATAAAATTAACAATAAAGTATCTAAATGGATATTAAAAAAAGTTAATAAAAACATAAATTCTAAAACTAGAATTTTAGTTATTGGTGTTTCCTACAAAAAAAATATTGATGATATAAGAATGTCACCTTCTTTAATATTTTTTAAATACTATCTAAACAACAAGTATAAAGTAAGTTATTACGATCCTTATGTGCCAAACCTAAAAATTGGAAATAAAATTTTTTATTCATTAAAATTTTTAGGCAAAAAAGTTTTAAAAAAATATGATAAAGTGCTTATACTCTCAGATCATGATTGTTTGGATTACAAAATGATACAAAGAAATTCCAAGATTATTTATGATACAAAAGGAAGATATAATAATAAGGTTTATAAGAATGTTGTTTTTTGCTAAAAAATATTTAAATTTAATGATCAATTAATGATTAACAAAAAAATTTTGGACCACATAAATACTATTAAGTCTTTATCTAAACTTAAAAAAGAAATTGATAAGGTAATACAGCTTATTTTTTTAACGATTAGGTCAAATAAAAAAATATTAATTTGTGGCAATGGAGGATCAGCTGCAGATGCACAGCATCTTGCAGCAGAATTTATTGTAAGACTAAAGAGTTCATATAATAGAAAAGCCTTACCAATAATTCCTTTAGCCTTAGATAGTTCAACAATGACCGCATGTGGTAATGATTATGGTTTTGAAAATATTTTTTCAAGAACTTTTGAAGCTTTATCAGCAAAAGGAGATTTGCTTATTGTTCTTTCAACATCAGGTAATTCAAAAAATATTATAAAAGTTTTAAAAAAAGCAAAACAAAAAAAAATTAAAACAGTTTGTTTTTTGGGAAATAAAGGTGGTAAATCAAAAAAATATGGACATCAAAATATAATTGTGCCATCAAAAGATACTGCAATAATTCAAGAGTCCCATATCTTTTTAGGTCATTATATTTTTGAGGAAGTGGAAAAAAAAATTTTTAAAAGAAATTATTAACTAAATATTTTATCTGTTTATAAAATTTTTTTTTTTTATAACGAAATTTTATATTTGCATTTTTAGATGCTATTTTGTCTGTAATTTTATCTCCAATCATTAATATTTTTGCATTTTTGTTTTCTTTTTTTATTTTTTCTAACAAAAGTTTTTTTGGTTTTCTGCACTTGCAATTTTTTTTATAAATTTTGACTGTTCCATCAATGTGGTGAGGGCAATAATAAAATTTTTTAATCATAGAATTATTTTTTTTTAGTATTTGATTCATCTTATTATGAAATTTAAACATATCTCTTTTTTTAAATAAACCTCTTGCTATTCCTGACTGGTTTGTTGCCACATATATCTTTATTTTTTTTTCACTCAGAAAAGACAAACTTTTTATTACACCTGGTAAAAATCTTAAATCATCAATTTTGTTTGTATATCCTTTGTCTACAGTTAGAGTATTATCTCTATCAAATATTATAACTTTAGTTTTTCTCATTAATGGTTTTATTATATTGTTCATTTTTTGAACATAATAGTATATTAATTTTAAGTTTCAAGATCTTAGTACTATGAAAAAAAATTATGATGTTGTGATATTAGCTGGAGGTAAGGGTAGCAGGATTAAAAAAATTTTAAAAGGCACACCTAAACCATTGATTAAACTAAAAAAAAATATTTTCTTTTTAGATCTGTTATTATCTCAATTATCTAATTTAAAAATAAGAAATATATATATTTCAATTTCACATTTGCATAAAAATGTCTTTGAAGACTTTTTAAATTTGAGGAATTATAAAAATGTTTATCTTATTTGTGAAAATAAAAAATTAGATACAGGTGGTGCAATCAAAAATGTTATAAAAAAAACTTTTATCCAAAAACAATTTTTATGTATTAATGGAGATACAGTTCAAAGTTTAAAAAATGTTTTTAAGAAAATCATTAGGATAAAAAAAAGTAATTCTGATTTTATATTCTTATCAAAATCTAATGAGAAAAATCGCTTCGGGAATGTTTTGGTTAAATCAGGAAGAGTTATTTCTTTTCAAGAAAAACAAAAAATAGCCAATTCATTTATTAATTCTGGAATATACTATTTGAACAAAACTAATTTTAACAAAATAAAAAATAAAAAATTTTCTTTAGAAAAAACTTATTTTCATGATTTGATAAAAAGAAAAAAATTAAAATCAGTTTTGATTAAAAATAAATTTGATGATATTGGTACCTATCATTCATTTAAAAAATTTTTACGTATTTATAATAAAGATAAACCGCGTGTTTTGTTAATTTGTAGAAAAGATGAATCTTATTCTAAAAAAATTATTAAGTTATTAAAGAAATTTAGAATACATCTTAAAATACTATATTCACACAAAATGGGTGAAAAAATAGATATTAAAAATTTTAGAAATAATTTTGATTATATTTTTTCTTTTAGGAGTTATTTTATTTTAAGATCAAATCATCTGATGAAATCAAAAATTTCAATAAATTTTCATCCAAGCACACCAAATTATAGAGGTAGTGGTGGTATTAATTATGCATTAATGAAAAAAAATAAAAAATTTGGTGTTACTACTCATTTTATGAATGATAAATTAGATAATGGACCAATTATTTCTGTAAAATATTTTAAAATCAAAGTAGATGACAATTTAAAAAAATTGTTAAACATAACTCACAATTTTCTATTTGAAGAGGCAAAAAAATACATTAATTTAATATTATTAAATAAAATAGATCTTATGAAAAAAGTTAAAAAAAATTTCAAAATTAAATGGTCAAAAAAAATAAATAATATTCATAAATTAAATAGATTGTATGAAATTCCACAAAAAATAACTAAGAAAAAACTGGATTTATTACTTAAATCAACTGTAATTAATGACTATAAACCATTTAAATTAATTAATAAAAAAAAGGTTTACTATGAATAAAATTAAAATAGGCAACAAAATTATTTCAAATGATAGTCCAATTTTTTATATTGCAGAAGCGGGAGTAAATCACAATGGTTCTCTAAAAATTGCAAAAAAGTTAGTTGACATAGCCAAAGAAGCAGGAGCTGATGCTGTTAAATTTCAATCTTTTCTGGCAGATGAAATAATTATACCTAAGGGCCCTAAAGCTCAATATCACATAGATACAACTGGAGATGATAATAAACAAACTTGGCATGAACTTCTTAAGTCTCAAGAAATTTCAAAAAAAATGCATCAGAAAATCATAAGCTATTGTAATAAAAAGAAAATAATTTTTTTAAGCACACCTTATGACAACATAAGTGCCGATTTGTTATATAAACTTAAAATGCCAGCTTATAAGATTGCATCAACGGATAATGATAATTTTCCTTTTATAAAGTTTATCGCAAGCAAAAAAAAACCAATGATTATCTCTACTGCAATGTCAACGATTGAAGATGTAGAGTATTTAGTAAAAACTTTAAAAAAAATAAATTTTAATAAGTTTGCATTACTCCAATGCACTGGAAATTATCCATCTAAGACAGAAGATTCCAACTTAGAAGTCATAAAAACATATAAAGAAAAATTTAATTGTATTGTTGGTTTATCAGATCATACACTTGACAACATAGGATGTATAACGGCTGTTGGGATGGGAATTAAAATCATTGAAAAACATTTTACTTTAGATAAAAAGTTGTATGGTCCTGACCATAGGATGTCTTTAACTCCAAAACAATTAAAAACAAGTATACAGGAAATAAGAAAAGCTGAATTATCCTTAGGAAGCAAGTATAAAGTAGTACTTAATTCAGAATTGGCTAATAAAAAAAAATTGAAAAAGAGTTTAGTTACTTCAAATAATTTTAAAAAAGGACATAAAATAAATTTAGCTTCAATTAAGATTAAAAGACCTGGCACAGGTATAAGGCCTAAAGATTTAAATAAAATACTAGGATTAAAAATTAATCAGGATTTAAAAAAGGATACTGTATTGAAAAAAAGTATATTTTTTAAAAAATGAGAGAAATTTTTGTATCAACGACTTTTATTAGAGATAAGACCAGTGTCTTTAAAGCAATAAAACTTTTAAAAAAAATAAAAGTAAAAAATATTGAACTTGGGTCAAATCATATATATGAAAAAAGCTTTATTGAATTGAAAAATTATAAATTTAATTTTTTTGTACATAATTATTTTCCAGTTCCAAAAAAAGATTTTGTTATTAATATTGCCTCAATAAATGAAAAAATAAGAAAAAAAAGTATTAGACAAATAAAAAAATCAATTTTATTCACTAAGTTTATTGGTGGAGGGCTCTATACTTTTCATCCTGGATTTTATAGCGATCCAAAGGGTGCAAGATTAAATGATAAAAATTATGATTTTTTATGGAACAAAAAAAGAATTGATAGAAAATTAAAAAAAGATTCTTACAGAAGAATGATAATTTCAATTAAAGAAATAGTAAAATTTTCAAAAAAAAACAAAGTAAGAATTGCAATTGAAACAGAAGGTTCTATCAAAGCAAAAGACCATTTGATGATGCAATTACCATCGGAATATAAAAATTTTAAAAAATCTTTTTCACCTAAAGAATTAGGAATAAACTTAAATTTAGCTCATTTAAATTTAGCATCTAAAACTTTTAAATTTGATAAAAAAAAATTTATCAATTCAATTAAGAAATATTTAGTAGCTGTTGAATTAAGTCATAATTATAAAAATGAGGATTCTCATAAGCCAATTAAAAAAGGGTCTTGGTATATTAGTTTTATAAAAAAAAATGTACCTCAAAACATTCCTATAATTTTAGAATTTAGAAATTCTAAAATTAATGAAATCATAAATTCAATAAATTTAATTAAAAGAACTAATTAGATGAAATTGTTAAATAAAAATCAGGTAATTTTGAAAGACAATATATGTATTAGAGATGCAATAAAACTTTTTAATAAAAATGCAAAATATACAAATTACAAAGGATTTGGTGTTGTAACAAACAAAAAAGGTAAGTGTTTAGCGACCGTTACCGATGGAGATTTAAGAAGATCTTTGGAAAAAAAAAATTTAAATACACCAATAAAAAAAATAGCAAATTATAATTTTAAATATATTCTTGATTATTATTCAGACAATAGAATAATCAGGGAATTTGAAAATTTAGCACAAAAAGGAGATAGAAATATTCTCACTTTACCAGTAGTAAATAAAAAAAAAATTTTTTTAGGTTACCTAAACTATAATGATCTTTTAAGTCTTAAAAATAAAAAAATTAAAAACAACAAAAAAAATGTTAAAGTTATTGTACCTGGCAGATTAAGTTTTTCTGGAGGTGGATTAGATTTTTCTGACATCATTAATAAAAAAGAAATTTACGTATTAAGTGTGCCTATTAACAGATTTATAAAAATTAATATTTTTACTAGAGAGGATAGTAAAATAAATGTTTTTCAAAATAAAAAAAAAATTTTTTCAGCTAATTTTTCTAAAATTGAAGAATATAAAAAAAAAAATTTCATACTTTCAATTATTTATTTAATGAAACCATCTAGTGGAATGAATATTAAGATTGTATCAGAGATAGAAGGTGGTTCAGGTCTTGGTGGTTCATCAGCACTTACTGTTGGACTCATATCAGCAATTCATTACATTAAGTATAATGAAAAAATAGAAGCTAATGATTTAGCAAATTATGCATATTTAATTGAACGAATGAAATTAGGTATTGTGGGTGGATGGCAGGATTTTTATGGTACAATTTTTTCTGGTTACAAATTTATATCATTTAACAATGACGATGTTAAAGTAAAATCATTAATATTAAAAGATAAGATTAAAAAAGAATTAGAAAAAAATTTAATTTTTTTTAAATTTGGAAAAAAAAGATCCTCTAGTAAAATTCAAGAAAAAAGAAAAAATTTAAATAGA
>MDTG01106926.1_pt1 | contig 20479 bp, 13 predicted proteins | sample 811421 | NCBI WGS metagenome assembly MDTG01 (sample SAMN05326645, study PRJNA326480) | marine metagenome | isolation source: seawater | place: Pacific Ocean: South East | collected 2011
ATCATCATCATCATCATCATCAATCATGCTCCGAAGCGCGTTGTGTCGTCATCTTCGTCGCTGCTCCACCACCCAAAAAAGCAGCAGTAGGCCCCGGGGCTTCGTCGGGTGTTCGCCGACTGCGATGATGACACAAAAAGAACAACAGCACACAACAAAAACCACCACGGGATTGGTCGGCCTTCCCGTGTTGAACGACCCGATCGCGTCGTACGCGAAACTGTGCGACCAAGTCCTGGATGCGATCAAGTTCGTCCCGGACCACGCGGCGTATCGAACGATCGTGACGCAAACGTACGAGCACCGGAAATCGGTGACGCTGAGCGGGAAAACGGTTCCGGAGATCGAAGAGACCATCGCGGCTGGGCAGATCGAGGAGTTGGCGATGCAAGCGCGAGACGAATTGGATTTGATTCCGAAAATGAGAGAGTGGCAACCGTGGGAGTTCGAGCACGAGATCGAAATCGAAAAAGAGGAAAACCCGACGGGAATCGAGAAGAATTAACAGCCAATTAACAGCCAGTTCGAACGCGCGCGGGGTGGTGGTAGCATTTTGTAACAACATCATTATTAATAGCAGAATTTTGCGTTGAAACAACACGTGCACGTCCATCCGCTCGTCCCTTTTTGTCGTTGGAAAACGAACCACGCGTTGCGGTGAGAAAAAACCTCTCTCTTCTTTTCTCTTCTTTGTTTCGTGTTGGTTTTGACTTTGGGGAGAGTTGACCCGCTCACAACAAAAAATACACGCGCTCTTTTGTCGTCGCTCATGACGCCAGACGATTCGGAAACCGACGACGGCGCGGACGAAAAGGAGGAGGAGGAGGAGGAGGAGAAGAAGAAGAAGAAGAAGAAGAAGAAGAGCAGCGACGCGAACGACGACGCGTGGAATGAGAAGGACGACGACGACGACGAAGAAGAAGACTTTAAAGAGCAGCGCGAAAAGACGAAGAGCAAAAGAATAGCGGTGTATCTTCGATTGAAACCGGCGAGCGATGCTCTTTCGTCGTGGAAACGAGTGCGCATGGAAGAGAATGATGGAAACGGGAGCACCGAAAAGAAGAAGAAGAAAACGGTATCGTTTGAATGCGACGACTAGCGAGAGAAAGACCACAGGGGAGACGACGAGAAGACGACTATTAAAAAATACGCGAAGAGAAGTCAGATGTTTGCGTTCGACGAAATCTTGGACGAAAACGCATCCCAGGAGGAAACATTCGACACGTGCGCGAGAAACGTAGTTTTAAACTGTTTAGATGGCGTCAACGCAACGATATTCGCATATGGACAAACGGGATCTGGGAAGACGCATACGATCACTGGAGGCAACGACGGCGCATTTGAAAATCGAGGGATCATTCCGAGGAGTCTAGAGACGTTGTTTCGAGAGATGGAGAAGAGGAAGAGCGAGGAAGAGGAGAAGAGTGGAAGTGCAAACAAAGTGATCACGTTTGACGCGACGTGCGAGTACGTGGAGGTGTACAACGAGCAAGCGTACGACTTGTTAGGAAGGGATGATTTGAATCGATCGATGTTTTCGCAAAAAGGCGCACTGTCGGTAGGCGAATATGATGATGATGATGATGACGACGGTAACGAAGGCGATAACGACTACAATGAAAAAACATCATCACTTAAAGAAAAGTTCGAAGTATCGAGAGATATCAACGACCATATCGATCTAGAACCATCATCTTCTTCATCGTCATCGATAAACTATCAACAAAATCAACTTCATCTACCTCGAGTCTATCTTCAAGAAGACGAAAAGAAAACGTTTCATTTGAAAGGCATATCCTCACACAGAATTCGCAGCGAAGAAGAGGCGATGGACTTGCTCTTTGCGGGGGACGCGAATCGAGCAGTGGCCGAACCCCCCTTGAACTTAGCTTCGAGTCGTTCTCATTGCGTCTTCACGATTACGATTGAGAAACGAATATCCGGCGACGATACTCTACAAAGAGCAAAGTTGAACATCGTCGATCTTGCTGGTTCGGAACGTGTCTCGAAAACGAAAATAGACGGTTCTGTGCTCACAGAAGCTAAATACATTAACTTATCCTTGCACTTTCTCGAACGAGTCATCGTCGCTTTGCAAGAGCAACAACAACTTCGACGAAGGAAAAACGACGCCAACGCTACGTACCACGTGCCGTATCGGAATTCTATCGTAACATCCATGCTTCGAGATTCGCTAGGAGGTAACTGCAATACCGTCATGATTGCAACGTGCTCGCACGATGAAACGCAATTAACCGAAAGTGTAGCGACGTGTAGATTTGCACAGCGCGTATCGTGCGTGACGAACGAGTATCACGTAAACCAAGAAATCGTCCCCGAGTTGGTGATTAAACGTTTACGAGCAGAAAATTCGCGTCTGATAGAAGAGTTGAAAGAGCTGAAAGAAGCATACACAATCTTAGAGAGAAAAGTTTCAGGTGCACGTGATTATGGCGATGATTATGACGATGGTAAATGTGTTGGTTTAAGTTTGAAACCTTCTCCTGTTGCTGCTCTCTCGATTGAACAAAAAAAAGAAGAAAATGAAATAGAAGAGGACAGGGAGGAGAAGGAGGAAGAGGAGGAGGAGAAGGAGGGAGAAGAAGAAGACGAAGGAGAAGAACAAGAGGAAACGCGGGATGATGTCGACATCAACGAAATTTGCGAACAGCATCAAGCGGAGAATCCAAATCCCGTGAATCCTCGTACGGACGACTCTGACGCCTCCTCTGATACTGCCGACGACGCAAACTTCGATCTCGACTACAACCGCTCTCTCCTCCTCGACAAAAAACTCGCCTTCGCCGCGTTCCTATCCTCTTCCTCTCCGCACATCCTCGCGCTTTCGCAATCCATAACGACCAACGAACAAAAAAAACATCCACCCTCGCCGTCGCCGCCCTCGTCCGCGAACGCGTCCTCCAACTCAAACTGGACTTCGCTAACCTTCGCCAATGCATCCAATCCCCTCGAATACAAAAAGAAGCTTCGCGCTTAAATCCATCCTCCGACTTCTCCTTCTCCGAGCGCGCTATTCACGAACGCAAACTCCTGGAACAAATCAAATCGAAAAAAATAGAACATTCGAACGCCGTGCGAGAGCTTCGAGAACTCAAGGGCGTCGTCGCGGTCGTCTCTAAATTGATTGAGAAAAGTCGCGTTCGATTGAGAGAAGAATTCGAAACTTGGTATCGAGATTTAGAGGAGAGGTGTAAGAGAATCGCAAAGAGGAGAGCGGAGGAGATTTTACGGAAAGATGAGGTTTAGAAATAGAGAAAAAAGGTGGACGTTTGTTCTCGTGTGGGGTATTTTGTCAAATCTGAAAAGACCCTCAAGGAAGGGGTCGGGAAAAATCTCCAGACAGAATCCCTAGACATTCCTCCTTCAACCAAATATGAGGGACGTGGTACCCTCCACCCCTCGGTCGTCTCCTCTCCTAAAAAAGAAACTCGTCCGTCGTTCCTTATCCGTCACCATTCTCGGTTCCCTCCTTGTTTTCTACGTAAACATGTTACAAGAGACGGAGAAATACGGGTGGATGAAACGGATGACATTTCGAGCCCCTTTACCGCGTAAGAGAGCGAGGAATCCTTTACCAGTCGGAGGGACGCCGAAAAATCACGACGATTACGACGATATTCACGATGATCGTGGTGGTGATGGAAGATGGGACGATGTGGATACTAATAATGGTCGCAATCACATGGCTTTAGGAGAGATGCGATTTGATGTCGAGAGGACGCCTCGCGAAGAAGAAGAAGTAGAAGAACATCCGCCGATGCCTGAGTTCCCACCTCCCCCGAATGTGTCGCCACCACCGGTGACAGAAGAGATGGAGAGAAAATTTCACTCGCAAATCAGAGTGCGAGTGGATAAAATGTCCTTTCCAAATGCTCCGGATGCGTTAATCGATGTCGTCAATCGGATGGGCTTATATCGCGGAAGCGTGGTGGTAGTGTCATTTGCGAATTCGCATCACATAGATTTAGCTGTGAATTTCATCTTGTGGGCGAAAGCGATTGGGATGAAGACGCTGATCGGCGCTTTAGACGATGAGGCGTTTGAGATTTTGAAGAAAACGGTCGGGGATGAATCGCACAGTGGCGAAGGACAGGCGTTTGCTTATCGCGTGGACCATCACTTGGAAGAGCAAGGCAGTTCGCACGCATCGCAAGCGTGGAAGGATTTTGCAAAGATGCGCATTTCGCATGCGACGAGTTTACTCGAGTTCGGATTTGACGTCGTCATGTCCGATGCGGACGTCGTTTGGTTGAAGAACCCAGAGGCGTATTTGAAATGCGAGAAGGAGAGCGAAGGGAAGGTGGTGGAAAATTTATCGTTCGATATCGACGGCTGCGAAGAGTTGAAAGCGGCAGACGTGATTGTGAGTAGCGACAATTTATCCCCGACGTCGGACGAGAGAGACGGTGGAAATTACGCAAAAGGTGGCGTCTTTAATACCGGGATTGTGTTTTTGAGACACACGAAAGGCGGGATTCAATGGGCGAAGCAATGGAACGTGCATTTGAGCGCGACTGATGGTAGGTTTCATCGATTAACCAGCGATCAACAGGTGTTCAACGCGATGTCGAGGAAAGAAAACGCGTGGCCTGGGTTAGAGGTGATGCGTATGGATCAAACCCAAAGGCTCGGGCCGAATGAGAATAAACGCGTCTTGGTCGCCGCGGAAGGCGATACGTTGTTAGGTGTGTTTCCAGTGGCTAAATTTAATTCTGGACACGTGTACATGGTGCAAAAATTCCACGAGAAGGAGAAAAAGGAACCCTTTGCCGTGCACGCGACGTATACCTTCGACGGCAGTTCTGGCGGTGCGAAAAAATGGCGGTTCATGGAAGCTGGGTTGTGGCGCGTTCCCGAAGAAGATAAACAAGAAAAGTTTATCACGTTTGACGCTTCCGCCCACTTGTGGGACGACGATGCCGTGGACGACCACGGCGCCATCACTTCGCACGACACGCCTTCGATCACCGACCATCTCGTTGCGGGCTCTGGACACATCAAAGCCTTGGCGAACGCAATGGCCGTTGCCGCTTCTCTGAAACGAACGTTATTGATTCCACCGATGCCGTGTTGGTGTGATAAAGTTTGGGGCGGTCACGATAACATTTTCACCTTTCAATGTCACTACCCGGGCAGTCGTGATAGCAACCACATTCCGGGAACATGTCCTTTGGACCATTTCGTTTCGCCTTCAAAACTCGTGCGAGAGGCAAATGCGAACGGGCTGAAGATCAAACCTTTAGGTTCAGCTCCAGAAAGCGTGAAAAACATGCGCGACGAATTTCCAGTCTTAAAAGTTGGTGGAAAAGAGGAAGGAGAACAACATCAGACTTCTTTGTTCTCCATCCCGACGCATGCGACCGAAGTGGAAATTTCAAGACTGGCCGACCAGTTACCATTAGTAATAAAACTGGAAACCACCCGAGACGCCTTCGGTGGTTTCACTGACCCCGAAAAAACGAAGAAGTTTGAACAATCTATAAACGACCGCGGCTTATTTCCTGAACAGTGGTGTTCCGAGTGCCATCCGCAAGGGTGTAAAAACCTCATTCCGTCCGCAACCATCGCGAAGGGTTTTTTGAAGCCCGTGAGAGAAGTACACGATCAGTTTTGCGCGAACTTTGATAAAGCCGGGAAGTTTAGTCACGAATCGTAATTAGTATACGTAGAATAGTGCAGCGTAGAGAGAGAGAGAGAGAGAGAGAGAGAGAGAGAGAAGGTAAAAATTTTAGCAATAATAGTATAGCGTTGCTTTCTGATTTACACAAAAATTAGATGAAACCAAACATCTTCTTCTTCTTTGGGACCCGTTTAATCCCTTTACTGGCTAAAAACTTCTCTGTCATCGCGTGCAATATAAACTCGATGGCATCTTGCTCTTGCTTCTCATTCAACACGGGAATGTCTATTTTCTTGTTGATCTTCTTCGCGGTGGTTCCTATCCAAAGCTCGAGCTGGGTTTCGCCCATGTCCGTGACGCCTTCAAAGAAAACTTTGCTACCCACTGATTTGAATTGTCGTTCGATGGCATCGGCTATGACGTCTACAACTTTCATAAATATCACTTGTTCTGCCGCTTCGTTTAAGATTGGAATATCGATGACGGCGTTCAGGAAGCTCGCAAACACCATTCGTTGGCTTTTGGAAATCAAATGAAACGGCAATTTCAAATCCTCTGTTGCCGAATATAAGTGCACAATGTCTTTCTTGTGCATTTTGAGCAACTCCTTCTTCGATTTTCCCTCTTTCTTTGCTTTTAAAATCGCCGCGTGGCCTTCTTTCGAGTTTAAATACCGCTCCACGATCTTTTCTTCTTTCGATTGGAACAAGCCAGCGCTCGTCGTCACGGAGATTCGTTTCCGGTGACGATGAGGCGTAACTCTCGCGAAGGAAGACGATCGAGCATCTCGCGCAGATCGGTCCAGTCGAGACGACAGAGGACTCGGAGCGAGATGCCGTCGCGCGAGCATCGTCGAAGCGTCGTCGTCGTCGAATGTTCCAAAGCTCGAGCGATGTGCGGTGCGCGAGAACTGTGACAACCCGAAGGCGCCATCACATTCGGATAAATTGGATAAAAAAGATATCTAGTACGAAAAAAAGGGGTCAAGAGTCCAAAAGGAAAAAATACGCGTACAAAAGACACGATAAACTACACGTGACGATGTCGTTTTCTCCGCGCGCCGACGCCGACTCCACGGAGAGAAAAGAAGGAAACGAAGAAGAAGAAGAAGAAGAAAAAGAAGAAGAAGACAAAGGAGGAAACGACGAGCGGGAGATCGAGCGCGGCGTGCGGAGCAGCTGGACAGAGCCGGCGGAGCGAGAGAAAAGGGCACCGAGAGCAAACCTAGGAGAAGAGGACGAGGAGAAGACGAAGGAGAAAGAAGAGCGCGGTTCGATCCTCGCGATGTCGTCTCCGGTCAAGAGACGGTTCACGGCGGAAAGTTTGGACGAGGAAATGAACGGAGACGACTATTCGAACAGTTCTTCGATGAGAGAGAGCGGAAGAGGGAGAGAAGAAGGAGAAGAAGAAGAAGAAGAAGGTATAAAAGAAGAGATTTTTTATCGCCTGTTTACGAGGTTGCAGAAGAAAGATGTACGAAAAGAACGGTCGGCGATGAACGATTTGAAGTTTATATCGAGAATTGGCGTCGAAGAAGAAGGTAATGGAAAGGAGTTTGAAGCGAGATCACGTTCGGAGAAGTTAGACGTGGTGCTTCTATTGGATGTAGGTACTAACGATGACGACGACAATACCGCGGCAAAGAGTACATTGAGATGTGTAGTGGAGAAGATGGTTGAGAAAGCCAAGATACATTTTGATGATAATAGTAGTGATGAAACCGCGGCGTTGGTGTCTTCGTTTTTCTTGGACGAGGCGTTGAATGCATCGGTCGCGAATGCTTCGGTACAAAGCAATAGGGTCCTCATATTACCATGTTCCTCAAAGACGTGCGTATTGAAATCGGCGAGATTGGTTATCATAGCGCGCACGAAAGAGTGGTTGAAAGTGTCGCTTTCTCCTTATTCTAACGATAATAACAATGATAACAACAACACTGCATACAAATTTGTTGTTTTGGTCATCACTGATGCTTACGCTATGCACAAGCAAACAAAAAATTCACTCGCGACGAGCAGTACGATCGCTACTCTCTTTAGCGACGAAGAATTCTACTTCGAAGCGCTAGCCTCGGGATCTGTTGGCGAATTTCGAGAGGCTATGTGTGGTTTCTTGAACCGTCACGGAGGTGAAACCATCGGAAATAGACCACCAGAACGAACTTTTTCGCTTCTCGAAACGACTTTAATAGAGGATGAAGCAGAACGTGGCAAGGTTCAAAAAATAGTGAGAGGGTGTACAAAAGTCTCCTTCTTCGCGCCAATTTGCGATGATTTCCATCGAGTCGTTAAAAAACGGTATTGGAGCGATTTCTCAGACGCTTTCAAAGATGTGCCTACATTTTTTCGAGCATTGAACACAATTGCCTGGCTATTCTTCAACACTACGGTTCCTTGTTTGGCCGTGGGCTTAGTTTTCACCATCGACTCCGATGAACGTATAGGTGTGGAGTACTTTTTAACCTCCGAAGCTTTGGCGAATGTGGCATTTTCGTTGTTCGGCGGGCAATCTGCGCTGGTATTTCGTATAACTGGTCCCACGTTAGCATTTCTTCAAGTCGTGAGGATAACAGCGTTTCGATTAAACGTGCATCTGGTAACGTTCTATTCTATAGTTGGTCTGGTTTCTGGTCTGTCGTCTATGCTCTTTGCCTCTATTGGTGGTGCGTCGCTGATTAAGTACGTTGGTAGATTCTTCGCCGAATGCCTACGAATGTTTGTCGCGGTCATTTTCATGTATTCATCGATAAACGCCATGCGCAACAAAGGCATTCAAAGCGGGGAAACCGTTTCAGAGTTTCTCAAGTATTTCATTTTGCACATAGGGACATTCATCTTGAGCAGAAAAATTCAATTGATTAAAAGGAGTCCGTTTCTGAAGACAACGATAAGGAAAGTGTTATCCGATTTAGCGCCCGCGATTGGTCTATTGGTATTTACAGGTGTGAGTTACATCGCGAAAGACGTGCCTGTCGATCGCGTCTGCAATGATCGATACAAAATGAGTGGTACAATGTGGCCAAATTATACGCCCACACGGTATTCCGAGATGAAATATAATCCAAAATCTATACTCGTCGCTTGCTTTTGCGGCGTATCGCTTGCGGTGCAAATATTTTTTGAAAGCCAAATCTCAGCCGTTCTTAGTAACCGATCAGAGAACAAACTCAAGAAAGGCAAATCGTATCATTACGACTACTTCATCGTTGGAATCATAAATGCGTTGCAAGGTTTGTTTGGCCTTCCAGTTGCAATACCGTCGCTCCCACATTCGCCCATCCATGCGAGAATATCGAGCTTGAGCGTCGAGTATCAAGAGGACTACATCCACAAAACGCACATTATTCACGCCTCAGAAATAGGTCGCTTCACGAACTTATGCGCGAGTTTACTGCGCTTACTCTCTCTGCAGGTCTTCCGGAACGCGTTTTACGGCGAAATTCCAATCGCGGCGATATCTGGTTTTTTACTCTACATGGGTTACACGTCTTTAGAAGATAACGATATATGGAAACGTTTTCTTCTCATGTGGACGCAAAGAGAGCAAGTACCACACAGATCAGAAGAAAGTTTCCGGTTCGTGCGTCTGGGCGTCATCAACGCTTACACGATTTTGCAGATACTATCCTTCGCAGTCGTTTCTACGGTATCGCGTTCGACGGATTTCGATAAGAATAAAGTGTTACCCGTTGCGACGTTTTATCCTTTCGTGTTCATATTGATAATCGTTTTCGCGACGTACATGTTGCCTATGTTCTTCGCCGAGAAGGATTTGAGAGTTTTGACAAAGGTAACGCGACGGGTAGTTTCTCCCTTATTTTGTTAATGTGAAAGCGAAAAGAAAAAGATTGAAAAAAAAAAAAATGAAGGCGCATGCTGTTGTACGGTACCATACCATACCGTACCAGTATATGTTTTTGCTTTAAATAACACTTGCTCGTGTGCTGCTAGTTGATTCTGTGCGCAACGCTCCCACCATCGGTGGTCGTTTGTAAAACTGGTGAAAATGCAATCCCTGAGCATTTCTTGCCATCGATGACGAGATCGACGAAATATCCAGCGTCGAAAGTGCCTGTGATTTTACTCTTGCTTGGATCGACTTTCGAACCAATCGCGGGAAGTTTTCCTCCTTTCGATGGCGTCGTTTTTGCCGTCTTGTTGGGAGGGATAGTTTTTGTAATTGCTTCTGTCGTGTCGTTTGTACTGAAAGATTTGTAGAGTTTGTCGTAATCTTTGCTCGCAAGTGCATTCGCCAAATGTTTGCGCGCTCGATCCCACATCTCTTCTTCCTTCGCGCTCAACTTGTTGTTAAGGACTTTCAACGCGCCTTCTTTCATTTTGGCTATTGCTGCAAACTGTTTCATCAAGCTCTCTTCTGTCATTGCTAAGTCTCCAGATGCATTTTTCAATGTGGGAAGCTTCGTGCTATTCTCCATGATCATTCGATAGCATTCTTCGTTCCTTAGCGATTCTCTTTGCTCTTCTGTCATCTCGTTCTTCTGCGTCGTCCCGTCTTCTGCTAATTTTCTCTTTTTCGGTGGCATGTTCTTTTCGTTGTTTGCAGGTGTTATCGTTTTCTTCTTCTCTCCTTTCTTTGCTTCGGTGGCGTCGGTCGGCGCATCTCCTCCGCTGCTTTTGCCACCGACTTCACCGCTGCCGGCCGAGGCAACTTGCATCTGAGATGAACTCGTTCGACCGAGCTTGGAAGGTTGTTTCTTCAGCTTTTTCTTCTTTACCGCGTTGACTTTTTCTTCATCCTCGTCATCTGAAGGAGCCGGACGCACGCCAGGAACGAGCACTTCTTCTCGACTAGCACGTGGACTCAAGCTGGGCAAATCGCCGCCGTGGTGTTTCGCGATGGCGGATTTTTGTACCTTCAGCTTTTTCAAGGCCCCGCCTAACATCTGGTCGGCTTTTCTGAATGATGAGGTAAACTTTTCGGTTGCTTCGGCGGTGTTGTTTTTTGGATTTTTCGAACATTCCTCTCTATGCGTCATCAACATTTGATTCCTAGTCTTGCCTTTGAATTGTACGAAACAGAACTCGCAATTGGCGATGGGCGCCGGTGGCGTCGGGGCGGACCGACCGTCTACTATAAACGCTTGCGAACCTTTGACGGGCTCAAACGCGGACCGAATTCCGCCTCGCGGTGTTTCTGTCGTTGCGATGGATGTTACGTTGTTGTTTTCGCCGCCGCTGCCTTGTTCCATTGTATTCTGCGTTCCGGTTGACTTCTTCGTGGAAATAGACAGGTCCTTCTTCGTCTTTTTCGGGCTACTACTAGCCATTTTCACGTCGGTGCTGGGCGTTTTCTTCTTTTTCTTAGTTTTACGATCCGTCATCAAGGCCGCCGCGTCTGCGTCCCAGCAGTCTTTCAGTGGCAACACGTCGTCCCACAAATCCTGCAGATGGTTTTCTTCCGCAGGATACTCCGGATGAGTGAGTTCGTTGTAGTGTTGTACCCCTGCGCCAGGAAAAAATGCCAAGCCAGTGTTGGACGTCGCCAACTCCAGCGTGGAGATTTTATTTTTTCCTGATGATTTCTTCTTTTGCTGCGGTGAAGAGCTGGTATTCGTACTCGCAATGTTGGATTCTTCACTCATAATTTGCTTCCCTTCCATCTCATCCGCAAATACGCCACCGATTCGAAACACCGCCGATCGCGCTGGAAGGAGTGTGGCACCAAACATTCCCATTTTTGGTGACATATCTTCCGGCAACTGTTTCCAAACGCCAAATTCGCAGGAGAAGATCCACGTATCGGCGAGATGTTCGTCCTTACTCCCTCTCCCACCAACGACAAGCATACCATCCCCATCGGGAAGCGCACAAACACCGTGCAGCATTCTCGGTGGAGGCATCTCGTGTGCCTCTTTCTCCGGTTTAATCTCCTTCCATGGCTCCGCTTTGTTCTTAAAGTCAAACTTCCAGACGTCATTGTAACACTCGCCTGAAGCGTTAATGCCGCCAAAGAGAAATGCAACGTCGTCGGTGACGGAAATCAAGCTCGCAAAGGCACGAGCTGGTGGGCATTTCTTTACAGGCACCTTTACGTGACTCCATGTGTTGGTTTTAAAATCGAAAACGTACGTCTCGTTCGTAAATGCAGCATTTTGTTTCTCCACCGCGGCTTGATGATGTTGTGCTAATGTCGTCGTTGCTTCTATTTTCTTGTTCTTATTTTTTAAAGGTACCAAGTGTTTCTTCACTCCTCCGAATTGCACCACCTTCTGATCGCTGATGAATGTCGACGTCGCGCCAAACCGATCGTCTGGAATCGTATTGAGTTTCTTACTTGCTGCCGGCTCCAAAATCGTCCATTTTTTCAACGCGTAGTCGTATGTTCGTACAACAGTTTTACTACAAGTATTCTCACTGCCACTCGTCGATGCAAGATCGTGAACACCGTTCTCCCTTTCCTCCGCACCGCCCGATAAAAACGTCAAGACTTCTTCCTCTTTTCCATTCTTCTTTGTATTCTTCAATTCTCTCGCGCAAAACGACGGAAACGCGTCAGGATTCGGGCTGTCTTCTACGTGAAACGTCCAATGCGCAAACTCGCCACCTGTGATACGAAAGAGAGAGAAAACAACAAAATACGGTCAGCAATCGTTCGCTCGAGCATCGACAAGATATAAACAAACACGTACCGACTAAGTCCAAAACTTTCATCTCCTCCCTCCATTCCTTCCCTTCTCCACTCTGTCCTCCCCAAATGTAAATGCACCCATCTTTTTCCGAGTACCACGAACACGGTCGAATGGTACCAACGAGCTGCGCGATTACATGCACATCCTGCCAGTTGTACGCGTTCGTGTCGTCCACGTCTTCTCCTTCCTCTCCCGCGTTTCCATCGTCCAGTTCGAATTCGGTTTTGATTTCCTTCCGCTTTTGGACCGCCCTCATGATGTTGAAATCAATTTGATGATGCGATTCCTTTTATTTTTTTTTCAAAACGACACGCACGCTTTTGGTGGTGGCAAAGACGATTTCCCTACCCCTCCCACTCTCTCGCGCGCCCGCGTATCGATCCGCACGAACCGTGGTGGTGGTGGTGGTGTTTCCTTCTTCTCGGTCTCGTTGCTTTCTCCCTCTTTTTTAATTCGATTGGAGTTCGTTCTTTTTTTGAACCACACATTTTAAATGTTCACAGATTTTTCTCTTTTTACCGTTTAGGGTTTTCTATTTGAAAAAATGGTTTAGGGTAACACATGTTTTTTTTCGTTGAAGAAAAGACGTATTAAAAGGAAGGGGACAACACTATATACTAAAAGAGAGAGTCCAACAAAAGCGCGCGATGATGGTTCGTCGTTCCACCGAACGAAAATAAGGAGAGAGCAGCCGACGAAAAGAACGGACGATGATGAAGACGAGGACCTTCGCGACGTCGAACGCGGGAGGACGGGGACGAGGACGTTGCTCGAAAAAGCATCGTCGCTTTTCTTTTTCAAAGTCTCATCATCATCATCATCATCATCATCATCATCGGGGCGCGAAGAAGAGAAAGGAAGAAGGAGACGATGATGGTCTCTTCCGAGTGCGCGCGGAGAAGACGTCTTCCGATGCGAAGGAGAAGAAGATACGCGTGAACAGAAAAGAAAAGCGAGCCGTGTTACCAGATTCAACGGTGATCGATTACGTGTCCGAAATGGACGTGAAGTTTCTGTTCGATGAGATATCGACGGATGATTTGTACATGATTGATACCGTTAACGAACCCCTAATGGACGATGATACGTACGTGATTGTAGACGTCGGCGCAAACATTGGTTTGTTCGCGTTGGAAGCACTGAAGAAAAAGAGCAAAAAGAATAAAAAATGTGAATTATACGCGTTTGAACCGGCTTCGAGAACGTATAAATCATTACAGAGCAACTTGGAGAGAAAGTATGGGGGCAATCCGAACGTTTCGTTGCATCTCGCAAACGAAGCCGTCGGCGACGGCATGAAAGATTCAATCTCGTTTACGTCGTTCCCGAACGCCGCCGGGTGGTCGACTGCAATCGAGGACGAAAAAGAAACGCTTTTAAACGTCGTGGAATACGCTTGCGCGTTGATTATAAAACACGTTCCGACATTCTTGAGGATGAAAACGTTCGCGACGTACGTCTTGGAAAAGAATTTGTTTTTCGTTAAATCCGTGCTCATCAAATCGATCTGTTTCTTCGTCATCAAGTGGTTATCTCGAGGCAAAATTACTGAAACGGTCCCATGCGTGACTTTATCCAACGCCGTCTTTAACTGCAGTAAAGGAGAAACAAAAAAAATCAACCTCTTAAAAATCGACGTGGAACGGTACGAGCTCGAGGTCCTTCGCGGTATTCGCGAGGACGACTTTCTGAACATTCAAACCATAGTCATTGAAGTCCACGATAAAGAAGACCGGACGGGCGTGAGCGACGTCGTTCGTTTGTTGAAAACAAAAGGGAAATTTTCAGAGGTACGGGTGGTGCAACCCCGACACTTGCAGGGTTCGTCATTGTACAACGTGTTCGCTTCGAGATGAGGAAATCCTAGGCACGTAGTATGGTTGAATTTTAGAGAAGTAAAAAATCATCATCTCGTCAGCACCTTTTTTTCTTTACAATTGTAACGCAAGAATTAACGCACGCACACACACATAGACAGACAGATAGACAGGCACGCGCGCTCCAACTGTAGAACAAAGGTTCGCAGACGGTAGCAATGACACCATCCACGGCACGACGACGCAAAGCGGCGCCTGAAGATGGAGAGCAGACGCCGCCATCGACTCCGCCGCGAGCATCACATTCAAAAGGAAGAATTGGAAAATTGAAATCAAAATCTCCCATCAACCGCGCCGTTCAACTCGTGAAGACACGGATAACGCTCTATCGACCAAAATTTCCAATCTTCTCCTCTGCGTTTGTGTTGGCGATAATATTTATCATCGCCCCATACGTGGACAAAACGTATCATAAGATTTCGGAGGAAGGAAGAGTTGCCTCGGATTTGGGGGATGTTGGGTTTGACTTGGGGAAATTTAGCGTCCAGGTAAGCCGCGTTACGATAGAAGATGATCCTCTGTTTTACTGACTTTTCGCTCCTTTTTTTCTCCTGTGCAGTGGAAAAACACGGAGCAAACGCTCAAAATCACGCACAAAAAAAGCAAGTTTTGCTTCCGCCAGCATTTGTGTCCAATCACAGAAACGTGGTCATCCATCGCGAAGAGACCATTTTTAACGCTAGCGAGTGGGCCGATTAAAGTGCACCAGTTAATCCACGGGCATTTTAGGATACAGGTTTTAGATAAGTTGCGAACGACGGTGCAAACAATCGATAATATGGAGAAGAAGATGTGCGAGGTGCATTACGATGGGAGAGTGGAGAGGAAGAAGAAGACGGATGTTGATAACGAGAACGAAGATGATGGTGGTGGAGGGGTTGCGTTGACTGAAGTTGATACTAGTAATACTAATACTAATAATGGGAATAGTCAGAATAGCAATAGCAACATAGAGTTAGTGGAGTGCATAGTCATCAAAGGAACGGTGGTGAAAGAGGACGCCTGGATTGACCACTTCGTGAACATATTTTACGAACGTCGAAGTAAAATGTACCACGCGCTCTTCTCGGACGACCAAGAATCGGAAATCGAGTTGGCGAAGCAAAAGGCAAACGCAAAATTGAGAGCGTCTTATTCCATCGCGTTTGCAACTAGGAGTAGCGATAGAATTGGGTTTACGATTATCTGGGACGATATCGTTCCGGGCGTGCAAAGGTCCCCTAAAAGGAATCGGAGGATGGTGAATTTGAACCATTTAGTATTAACGCAAGCAGTGGAGAAGGGCGAGCGAGTGTATGGATTAGGTGAACAGTACACATCGATTGAGCACACGGGGAGGAGAGTACCAATCATAACGGGCGAACAAGGCGTAGGAAGAGGTAAACAACCGATTTCTGCTACCGCAGAGCTCTTATTTAAAGGTTCAAGCGGCGATTGGTGGACAACCTACTCGGCGATTCCGCATTACGTAACCTCGAAAGCGCGATCGTTGTTTCTTACGAATTACACGTACTCCGAGTTTGATTTCACGGAAGAAAACGCAATCAGCGTGCACATGGTTGCACCTACAGGTATGGTGTGTGGTCAAATTATTGCTGCGAGAGATATTCCGGGTGTGTTACAATCCTACACGGAATATTCTGGACGCATTAAACCGTTACCGGAATGGGCCATGCGAGGCGTCATCATAGGCATGACTGGCGGTCCGGCTAAAGTCAGACGCATCGAAAAGAAATTGACGGATGGTGGGGTGAAAATATCCGGTTTTTGGTTGCAAGATTGGTCCGGCTTTCGGAACACAAGCATTGGCATCGAACGCGTCTGGTGGAACTGGAAACTTGATGAGGATTTATACACCGATTGGCACACGTTACGCGAGGAGTTTGAAAAGAAAGGCACGTACTTGGCAACGTACGTAAATCCCTTTTTGATGGACTCGAAAGACCAGCACGGGGATCTATATCGACATGCTACGGAGAATGGATATTTCATCAAGAATAAGAAAGGTGAAGGATACGGGTTCGTGAGCGAACCAGGCGTTACGTTTTCCTTGTTGGATTTAACCAATCCAGAATGCGTGAATTGGATCGAAAATGTCATCGTCGACATGCTCGTCGCAACGAAAGCGAAAGCTTTTATGGCAGATTTTGGAGAGTACTTACCGTTTGACGCGACTTTAAAGTCGGGAGAGTTACCGATTTTAACGCACAACCGGTACCCGGAAGATTGGGCAAGGATTCAAAGACGCGCTTTGAGACGTGCCGGTTTGGAGAAGACGGGATTCTTCTGGACCAGATCGGCAAGTTTATTGACGCCGTCATTCACGAGTGTCCAATGGGTCGGTGATCAGCTCGTGAGTTGGGATAATCGAGATGGGATTAAATCTGCGCTAAATGGTATATTAACCGGCGGTTTGAGTGGTTTGACTTTGAGTCATTCGGATATCGGTGGGTACACTGCGACGCCGGGACGTCACCGTTCGAAAGAATTGCTGATGCGATGGATGGAATTGAACGCGTTTTCAGACGCCGTGTATCGCTCGCATCAAGGGAACAGACCGCATCACAATGCGCAAGTTTGGGATGACGAGGAAATTATTGGGCAGTTGGCATGGTGCACGTCCATGCACATGGCGTTGCTGGAATATAAACGCGAAGCTATGCGCGAGGCGGAAAACGTCGGTTTGCCGATGACGCGAATGATGTTCATTCATTATGCTTTCGACGATGTGGCGAGCGGGTTGACATCACAATTCTTGCTCGGACGCGATATGCTAATCGCACCGGTGCTAGATCGTAAAACAACGAGAGTGCATTGCTATTTGCCTCGCGAAGACATATGGATGGACGCGTGGACGACCATCTTAGCGCCAATATCAACGTCGACAGCGAATAATAAGAAGAATGGCGACAGTGAAGAAAGCGGTGGGACTGGGACGTGGGTGACCGCGGATGCTCCGATGGGTTGGCCAGCGGTGTTTATTCGCTCTGGAGCGAGTAAAACGGCCAAAGCTGCCGCAGCGGCCTTGCGGGAGTTGGCAGTTGAGAAAGGTGGCGTGCCGTCCAAGAGGAGCGTTAAGATCATGGATCCAGTTGAAAAGCTGATTCTAGGCTTAGTTTAATAAGTTCGTGTAATTCTACTGTCATACGTAATGAGGTTAGTGTGTGTGTATTACTGTGCATTGTGATAAATAAGTTCTAAAATTATGTGATGTTATAATTGTGTATTCACGCGGTGTCATCGTCCAACTTTGCTTCGCACCTTTCGATGCCAGCTGTAGCGGCGCCGCTTTCTTCCCCAAGGCGTTCGCTCTCACCGTACGCACCGCTCGCCGCCATCCAAAGTTCGCGTTCTTTGTCGCTTCTGAGCATGAACTCGCACTCTGCAGCAGACTCTAAAGCTTCGCCCCAGCGACAATACGCTTCGATGCGTCTCGATTGGACGAGATGTTTATTGCTTTCGTCTTCTTCAGCGGATGCGCATTTTTCGATAGCCGCTCGATGCTTTTCAGCCGCGGCGAGAAACAACTTCGAAGCGTCCGCCAAGTTACTCTCAATCACAGAATCGCCTTCTTCATTCTCAGAGTCGTATAAATTGAAAACTTCGGCGTCATCGCGAACGAGTGCACCGCGTTGTGACAATGCGCGTCCCCAGGCGATGAGCGCGACGATTACGGCAATCGATGATGAAGAGAAGGCTTGTTCTTTTTCATCTGCCGCGCGGTCTTCGACAGCGACGCAGCGAAAGTACTTGCCGGCATCCACAAGTGCATCTTCGGCAGTTTCGCCGTAAAACCGCACGTCTTCTTCACTTAAACCGCCAAATGTAGCTTTCGATGGTGAAGAAGAAGATCCAAACACGCGTTCGGCAGTGGCATCTCGTAAAGCTCTCAACGCGACACCTCGAGCGAGAAGCGCGTTGCCTAGATTCCCTTTCGCTGAAACTGAGTTTGGTTCAACTTCTACGGCGACAACAAAGTCATTGACGGCGTTAGCAAAGCACTCTTCAGCGGACATGAGATTTTCTAAAGAAACCGTCGGTTTCGCCGATTCTTCTTCAGCCGCTCGCGCGAGTTTGCGGCCTTCGCGTAAACTTCGTAAACCCGAGGCGATTTTCTTGTCAAACGACTCTGAAGACGACGCGAGCGCCTCTGTTTTCTCTTCATCTTGCTTTTTGGCATCTGATATGTCGGTAACTATTTGGCTAATCGCACTCTCGGTGATCTCCGAAGACTCCCCGGATGCGGACGCCGCTATGCCGGCAAACGGGTCGAAAACATCTTCTTCCGTAGAAGATCTGAGCATCGCTTGCATGTTATCAAACGCGACCTCTTTCGTCACGCCAGGGCGAGCGTTTATCGGAGCATCTTTTAACTTTTCATCTTCATCGCTAGTGATGCTGCTAAACGATTCCTTGTTGTTGCTTTTATCATTATTTGTTTCCGATGTCGACGTTGTCGGCTGTTGCATCGCCATCCTCGTCTGCATGGATGCCCATGCCTCTTGTCTTCGCCTCTTGTCTTCATCATTACTTTTTATATTTTCTGCAACCATCTCGACGCTCCCCGAACGTCGCAACGCGCGCTCAAATCCGGTTTTCACTTCGTTCGCATCGTCCATGCCATCATCCATATCTAGCGAATAATACGACTCTTCCTTTTCCTTGGCGGCGATTATTTTGTTCGCGCCCATTTTCATCGCGTTGATCATCGCCGCATTCGCGTCAACGTTATCATCGTCGCTCAAAAGAAGCGCTCTTTTCTTTTCAATCGTTTCGCTGATTTCCGAAACCACTCGTTCGGCGGTCGTTTCCGCCATTTCCGAAAGCGCGTCAAACCGCAAACCGAGCGCTTGCCACTGACTCTCGTCCATCTTTGAAATCAACGTGTTTCCGAGTTCAGCCTCGTTCCTCGCATCGATGGCTTCTTTCACACGCTGAACAGCATCTGCAAGCTTTGCTATTTCATCGACTCGGTTTTGAAACTCCTCGGAAAACGCAAATTCAGCAATCGCTTTGTTCTCAAACGGATTTGTCATCTCCGCGGAATCTTCTTCTTGTTCTCTCAACCTTTTCTGTTCCTCCGCTCTCTTCTCTAAAATCATCGTCAACCGTTCTCCAACGCCTTCACTGACCCCGGAAATCTCCTTCTCCACGTTTTCCACCAGCTCCCACAACGTCTCCAACTCTTTTTGCACTTGCTTCCTTGTCCGTTCGTTTTCCGTAATCGACAACTTGGTCGCCTCTTCCAACTCTCGGTACATTTTTTTGAAATTCTCTCTCTGGTCAATCCTCGCATCGGCGACGTCCCGGGCTAACATTCCCGCCACTGCCCCGGAATCTCTCTGACTTGCCGCTTGCTTCTCCGCAGCTCTTTGCATCGCTCTTTCCAACGCATCTAAACGTGCGTCGATCTTCTTGCTAAACTCCGCGCCGTCTTCTTTCAAGGCCCTTTGAATGGCAAACTCGAGCGCTATCATGTTTTTCTTTTGCAATTGCGCTGACAAGTTCATCACGGTCGCGTTCGTCGTCTTATTACGGGTGACAATCATCAACTCTTCTTTCAACTGTTCCAATCGTACTTTCGTCTTCTCTTTCACTTTCGTTTCTCTCTTCTTCTTCAACGAAAATGCGAGTAAAGGCAACACGACGACGAGCGAACACAGGTAGAGTTCGCCGAGCGCGATGGCGGCGATGCCGCCTCCGATGGTACCAAACGTCGCGAGTATTTCCATAATTTCCAACCACATCTCTTCGTTTAACGACTCGTCTTCTTTCGTGAGTTGGTACATGTCGTCGTCCGCGTCTTCGTCCGAGGATACTAATAAAATGTTCTTCTTTCTCTTCTCCGACGCGTTTAACCAGTCGTGCGCGGCATAATTCGCGTCCACACCTTTCCCGTCTAAGTAGTCATCGGACGGCGTTATCGACGCCGCTTTCGTTCTCACCCAACTCCACCGCGCACTTCCGCCACCACGATTGGTCGTCTTCCCATCCTCGTTCTCCCGCGCTCGTCGTCGTCGTCGTCTCCGCGCCGCCGCTGTTTTTGGATGATGCGCCTTCCACGATGATGATGTTGCCGTTACGACGACGCTTTGACGAACGTCACAATTGCATTTCCCTCTTCTGTCCTCGTTCGTCGCACGGAGAAAGACTTTGACGCCTTTTGTATTCTTCTTCGCGCCGAAATATCCGAAATATCCGCCGCCGCGACTACTACTCCGCGTCGTCTGAATCGTCGTCGTCATCGCGCGTTCTTTCGAAAGAGCGATATGTGTACAAATCCTTCTTCTTCTTCTTCTTCTTCTTCGTAAC
>MDTG01069484.1_pt1 | contig 20476 bp, 12 predicted proteins | sample 811421 | NCBI WGS metagenome assembly MDTG01 (sample SAMN05326645, study PRJNA326480) | marine metagenome | isolation source: seawater | place: Pacific Ocean: South East | collected 2011
ATGCATCGCGAAGGTCCGCCGCCACCAGTCGTGCCCTTCGCTGCATCCCCGCCTCGACCACTCGTTCACGCGCCTGGTCGATCGCGACGGGTACGAGATCGACTCCAAGCATCTCGACCCCTGGCCGCGCCTCCCCGATCGCGATCAGGTTCTCGCCCGTGCCGCAACCGGAATCGAGGATCGGCCCCTTCGAGAGCCAGCCACGTTCGAGCGCATCGAGTACCACCGACTGGGGACGCCCGATGCACCATGCCGGAGTCCCCTTCCCGTAGACGAGTTCGAACTCGTCGGAAGGCACCCCGTCGGCACCGGGAATCGAATCGGGCCCCTCGGTTCCACCCAATCGGTCTCCGAAATCCATCAAGTCTTCTCCTTCACCATGACAACCAGGATCGGACCAATCTCCAGCCACGCTTCGCAGGGTAGAAGGCGGCCAACTCAGGGAGGTCTTTGAAAAGCAGGATCTTCGGAGTCCCCACCCGACCTCAGGTAGGCCAGAAGGTCCAGGATCTCATCCATCGAAGCGGTGTCGAGCAGGCCCGCCGGCATCGGAGACGCGGAACTCTCGGAAACGATCCGATCGACGGGAATCTCCACCCGGAAGCTTCCGGTGCGGGGATCGGGGGCGATCGCCAGTGAATCCTCGGTTCTTTCGATCGGAATCCCCAGCGACATCCCCTCGTTGGTCGTGACCAGGACGCCTGCATACTGATCCGACAGATCCCGCTCCGGATCGATCGATGCTCGAAGCAGATCGCCGGGGGAGAATCTCGATCCCACCCCGGTGAGATCCGGACCGTAAGCGATCCCTTCCCCGGAGACCTGATGGCAGGCAGCGCACTGAAGTTCGGTGAAGAGCCGCATGCCCCGTTGATAATCCCGTCCGGCGTGGACTCGCGGCAGGTGGGGCTCGAATTCCTCGGTGGTCCATGACCTCACGAATCGACGGGCCACGGAACTGGTCGCCGCCTCCCTTCGCGCCGCCGCGAGAACCTCGAGGCGTTGGGCGGCTCGCGGTCCGATCCGATCCACCAACTGCTTGCCGATCTCCTCCACGTAACCGCCGAAACTCGCTCCCCCCCGCTCGTCGAACATCGCATCGAGCGCGGTCAGAACCGTGTCGGCGGATGCATCGTCCCAACCTGAATCCTGGAGTCGAAGTGCGTGGAGGAAGTGGATGACCTCCGCCGGGGACGCGGTCTCCTCCAGCATCGATGCGGTACGTTCGGTGATGAAGGGCGCATCCAGCGCCACCCCCACCTCGACGAGCGTGCGATCGACTTCGAACCGACCGGTGGGATAGATCTCTTCGAGGATGTCGACGACCTCGGCCCTCGCATCCGGTTCGAGCGGTCCGTGACGGGTGATCATGACTCCGAGGATCCTGGCCAGGTACCGACGACCTTCGGGCGAATCGTCCAGGGACGCGAAGTCCCGAAGGAGATCGATTCGATCCAGCACCTCGGCCCGGTCGGCGGCGCGAACGATCGCCATCAGCCCGTCCCAACCACCGGCCTCCGGGGAGCTTTCGGAGATCGCCTCCACCAGCATCGCGGTGTCCGCGAAATCGTCCGACCAACCTTCCCGGAGATCGTGCCGGAGGCGATGTTCAATGCCGATTCGAGCCGCCCGGCGCACCGCGGGATCGCGGTCGCCGAGACCGGCGAGAAGCTCTTCCGGATCGAAGGCTTCGGGATCGTGGTGGGATGCCTCGAGACCACGACGTCGGGACCGCGCGGCCGCGCCGCCGGCCTCGGTTCCGGAAGCCTCCGCATCGATGGTCGAACCGGTCCAGCGAACCCGGTACAGGCCGGACTGGGAACCCCGCCCTCCGGTGGTGAGAACCATGGAACCATCGGGTGCGAAGTCGAAGTCCGTCACGTTGAAGGGGCGACCCTGCAGGAAGGGACGGGGCACGCCGGTGTAGGTGGCGCCATCGGGCGCGAGCTCGACCGCGAGCACCCGACCGTAGGCCCAGTCCCCGAGGAACATCGAATCACGCCAGGGCGATGGGAAGCCGGAGCGATGCCCGCTCGCCACTCCGGTGGGGCTTCCCGCATCCATCTCGAGAACCGCGGGGAAGCCATCCGCGGCATCCACCGCCCATTTTCCGCTGCCCGAACGCCAGCCGTATTCGCCACCGGACACGAGGTGCAGGAGGCGTGGCGATCGATACCAGGGGAGACCGATGTCCCACTCCATGTCGGCGTCGTAGGTGAAAACTTCTCCGTCCCGGTTGAAATCGATGTCGTAGGGATTCCGCATCCCCGCGGCCACGATCTCCCATTCCTTCGCGTCGAGGTCGGTGCGAAGCAGCACCCCTCCCGGGGAAAGCTTGCCGACCGCGTGCCCGCGTGGATCCCAGAGTCGTTCGATGATCGTGTCCTCGGCCCATCCGTCGTGCGGAGACGGGTCGCGCAGAGGAGAAGGCAGGGTGGCGTAGTTGCCGTTGATCATCCAGATCATGCCGTCCGGCCCGAGCACGATGCCGTGCGGACCATGCTCCGATCCGCTTCCGTAGGAAGCGAGTCGTTCGGTGATCTCGTAAAGATCGTCTCCATCGGCATCGCGGAGTCGCCACAGCCCTCCACTGCGTGCGGGGTCGTCCGCGACGTTCACGTAGAGAGCGTCACCGACCACCAGAAGTCCCTGTGCCCTGCCGACGCTCTCGTGAAGTCTTTCGACGGACGCGCGTCCTCCGCTCGACTCGGGAGGCGTGATCCTCAGCAGGGGTCCGTACTGCGGTGAGAGCACGATCCGTCCCCGGGCATCTACGGTCATGGCCGACCACGACCCCTCTCCCGGTCGAGCCGCGTGGAGAAGTTCGACCTCGAAACCCTCGGGCACCTCGATCCGTTCGATCGGCGTCGCCTTGCCTTCCGCGAACGGATCGGGCCAGGGGCCGTCCGGCCCGCTTGCAGGACCAAGGTCCACCGGAGGCCGGGACCGGGGTTCGCCCGCGGCATCGAGCACCCTCCACGATCCGTCGGTGGTCACGACCCGATCTCCGTCGGGATGTTCGACGGTGACGATCGCGATCAGACCCGCGGGACCACCATCGTTGCGACAGGAGAATCTCAGCACCCGTGTGCCGGGATCGGGTGATTCCCGTTCGAACCAGGTCGCTTCGGACCATTCCGAGTTCTCGAAGACCCGGACGCCGTCCAGATCGAACGCGACCCGATTGTCCGCGGTCGCATGGACGGTCATCCGGGTGGATCCTTCCGCCACCTCCAGATCGACCTCGAAGACCGCATCCTCGCCTGCGCCGGGTTCGGTCTCGGACCAGATCCAGCGGGGTTCCGGCGGCCCGGCGGACATCGATCCCGCGATCGACAGAACGACCAGGGGGTAGAGCCATCCGATCTTGAGACGTTTCTTCATCGTGCGATCCCGCCGACGGACCCTCTCGTGGAGAACGGCCCGCGGTCTATGTTCGACGCCGCTTGCTGCCGATCGGCCCGAGGGTGGCGTTCTGGATCCTACTCTCCTCGCCGCCCGCGAGCTTCTGTTGGAAGGCCTCCACGTTCTTCCTCACGTTCTTCAACTGTTCCCACTGCAATCCCTGGAGCATGCCGCTGGAGAGGGCGGACATCAGACTGAAGTTGGTGAACGTCATGCGGCCCGCATCGGGATCGACCGCCACGCCGACGCAACCCATGTTCGAGAGAAGCTCGATTGCGCACTTCATCTCCATGTCTTCGGGCGTGCGACCGAGACGGGCCATCGCCCCGAGGGTGCGGGCGGTCGCAAAGATGAGTCCCTCGTCGTTCTGACGCGATTCGGTGATCATCTTCGAGACCTTCTCGAGTTCGGGACGCGGCTGGATACCGATCAGGAACTCATCGCCGCCCATCCTGAAGACCCGGTGGACGACGTTGTTGAGGGCGGCGATGAAGGCACGCCCACTGGTGACGGTCGAGTAGTTGATCGCGGACGGATCGCCCTGGGCCATGTCGGTGGAAGTGGCCTTGTCGAAGCGCACGAAGCTCTCGCCATCCGCTTCGGACCTCTGGGATTCAGGCGTGGCATCGGCGGCTTCGGCCCCGAATGCCATCTCCTCGACACCGAGATCATGAAGATTCCAGAGTGCCACCTGGACGAGGGGGTCGCTCCAATCCGCCGCTTCGCGTTGACGCTGCATGATGAAGGATGCGGGAAGCATCCCTATGAATCGTCGCTCCTTGGGGACACCCAGCATCGAGACGCACTGGGGATACGCCATCTCGGTGAAGCGCAGGAAGGTCTGCCGGTCCTGCTCGACGAGGGTGACGATTTCCTGATTGATCGTGATCGTAGGCATGGCCCCACATCCTAGTTGGGGGTGGTTCCCGACGCAGAACCATCGGAAACCGGGTTTTCTCGCGCCGGCGTCTCGATCGGTACCATCCGAACATGAACGAGACGACCACCGATGGAAACGGCCTCAGCGTCGGCATCGTGATGGGCTCCCGAAGTGACTGGGAGACCATGCGACATGCGGCTGGGATACTCGAGGAACTCGGTGTCTCCCACGAGACTCGCGTGGTGAGCGCACACCGGACTCCCGACCTTCTCTTCGAATACGCCGATTCCGCCACCGGCCGGGGGTTGCAGGTGGTGATCGCCGGAGCGGGTGGAGCCGCTCACCTGCCCGGGATGATCGCCTCCAAGACCACGCTTCCGGTGCTCGGGGTGCCGGTGGAGTCCAAGGCCCTATCCGGAATGGATTCCCTGCTTTCAATCGTGCAGATGCCCGCCGGAGTTCCGGTCGGAACCCTGGCGATCGGGCGGGCGGGCGCGGTCAATGCCGGCCTGCTCGCCGCCTCGATCGTCGGGCTGCAGGACGCCGGGGTTCGAGCCTCCGTGGAAGCATGGAGGCGGAATCGGACCGAGCAGGTCCTCGCTGATCCGGATCCCTCCCTGGACCCGGACGCATCGAGCCAGTGATGACCGATCGAATGCAAACGGCTCGAATCATCGGAGTGCTGGGTGGTGGCCAGCTCGGCTGGATGCTGGGGACCGCCGCCCGCCGACTCGGCATCGAGTGCATCTTTCTCGATCCCGCCGAAAAATGCCCTGCGGACATGATCGGTCGTCGCATCCGCGCCCCTTACGACCACACCGATGCCCAGGATCGACTGGCGAGGGAGACCGAGGCCATCACCTATGAATTCGAGAACGTCCCCGCCGAAGCCGCCGCCCGGCTTCTGACATGCGTCCCAGTCCGACCCGGTCCCCGCTCGCTTGAAAAGAGCCAGGATCGACTGGTCGAGAAGCGCTTCATCCAGTCCCTCGGGGTCCCAGTGCCTCGATTCGCTTCGATCGAATGCCCCGAAGAGCTCGACGCATTCCTGCAGGAGGTCGGGGGCGAGGCGATCCTCAAGACCCGACGTGGAGGCTACGACGGGAAGGGACAGGCTCGGATCGTCGCCGGGACCGATCCCCTCCTCGCACTCGCCGAGCTGGGTGACACCCCCTTGATCGCCGAATCGCTGGTGCCTTTCGAACTTGAAGTCAGCATGCTGGTGGTCCGAGGTGCCGACGGGGAGACGCGTACCTGGAGTCCGATTCGCAACCAGCATGCGGGAGGCATTCTCCGCCGCAGCGATTCCCCAAGTCCGGGCATCTCGGCGGTGGCGGAATCCGCGATGCGGCGACATGCGGTGACGATCGCCGAAGCCCTCGAACACGTGGGCGTGCTCGCGGTCGAGTTCTTCATCGTCGAAGACCGGGTCCTCGTCAACGAGATCGCCCCTCGCGTCCACAACAGCGGGCATCTCACGATCGAACACGCACGCACCAGCCAGTTCGAGAACCACATCCGTGCGGTCGCCGGTCTTCCCCTCGGATCCACCGAGCCCCGGTTTCCAGTGGCGACGATGCTGAATGCGATCGGTGATCGGCCGGAGACCGTGAATCTCGATGCCGCCGACGTGGCGAGAATCGACGAATCCGGGGAGTCGGACCGCCCCCTGGAAACGGGCTCCATTTTCTGGCACGACTACCGAAAGACCCCCCGCATCGGTCGGAAGGTCGGTCATCTGACGATGGTGGGCGATGAGATCGACGAGAAGCGGGTCGCGTCGCTCGTGGCGAAGATCCCCGGCGCCGCCCCCGAGCTCCCTCCGGCCTCCGGGGAGTGAACTCGGTCGGATCGCCTGGTCAGACCCCGGTCGAATCATCCCCGGACGATGAACCGGACATGACCTGACGCACCGATTCGATCCTGGTTTCGACAATTCCGATCGCCGATTTCGATCGATCGATCCCGATCGAATGCCGTCCGGATCTCATCGACGCCTCCAGCGTGGTCCCGCTCCCGCAGAAGGGGTCGATCACCAGTCCATCCGGCGGACAGGTGGCCCGAACCAGCAGATCAAGGAGTGCGAGGGGCTTCTGATCCGGCCAGCCGGTCCGTTCCCGAGCCATGTTGTTGATCGAGGGGACGTTCAGAACGTCCGTCGCCTTCTTCAGGCGGCCGGCGAGCCGGCGACTCGTCGCAGGCACCATCGGAGGTTCGAACCACCGCTCGTCGCCACGTGCGTAGTACAGGATGTCATCGTGCTTCCGGGCGAATCGAACCGGGGATGATCCCCCCAGGCCGTACTGCCAGATGAGGTGGTTCACGAACCGATCCGGACCGAAGACCTCGTCGAGCAGGCACCGCACGCGATGGGACGTCCGCCAATCCACGTGCAGGAGGATGGCGCCGTCCGGTGCCAGCACCCGGTGCATGGCCTCGACCCTCGGACGGAGGAAATCGAGATAGTCGTCGATCGATTCCCACCGATCCTCGTAGGCGAGGTCCGGCTCCGCCCCGGACCCACGACCGGTGCCCCGACGCGTCGCCCCGGTCGAGAAGGGTGGATCCGCGTAGACCAACGAGGCGACCTCCTCCCCGAGCGACGGAAGGACCTCGAGGCAGTCGCCTTCGATGATTCGCGGGGTGGGTGGTTCGTTGCTCACGAACCCATCATGACTATTCCGAACGCGGCCGTCGAAGATCCACGTGGATCACGAGGAGACCCCGCGGCTGAGCCGCGGGGTCTGGTCCTCTTCCCTGTGTTTCGATGAGGGCATGGCCCCGATCGGGGATCAGCCGGCCTCCGCCCTCGGATGGGCCTTGTCGTAGGAATCCCGCATTCTCCGGTTGGAGAGATGGGTGTAGACCTGGGTGCTGGATAGCGACTGGTGACCAAGCAGCTCCTGGACGGAACGAAGATCCGCGCCATTGTCCAGAAGGTGCGTGGCGAAACTGTGCCGGATGGTGTGGGGGCTGATGTCCGGATCGAGGCCCACTTCCTCGAGGTACTTGGTCACCTTGCGACGGACCGAACGGCTCGAGAGCCGGCCTCCGTGCTTGTTGACGAAGAGCGGCATGTCCTCATCGGCCTTCATGCCGGCCGATTCGAGGGCCGTGTCGTGCATGGCGACGTATCGCCGCAGTGCCGCGAGGGCATGGGTTCCGAGCGGAACGACGCGTTCGCGGCGTCCTTTCCCGCGGATCAGGATCGATTCACCGGAATCATCGAGATCCGAACGGTTGATGCCGACCACTTCGCTCACACGGATGCCGGTGGAGTAGAGAGTCTCAAGGATCCCGCGATCCCTGGCCCCGAGGAGGGTGCTGTCGTCGGGTGCGGCGAGAAGCTGCTCGATCTGTTCGACCGATACGGCCTTGGGCAGTCGCTTCGCCTGCTTGGGGGTGCGAATCGCCAGCATCGGGTTCCGTTCGATCAGCGTGCGCTTTTCCAGCCACTTGTGGAAGGAACGGAGCGTCGCGATCTTGCGGGCCGTGGTGGCTGCGGAATAGTCACGGTCGGCCATCCAGCCGAGGAAGCCTCGGATCCGGTCCACGTTGGCATCGAACATGAGACCGGTGACGGTCGTGTCGTTGCGAGCCGCGGGGCTGTCCTCCCGGGCGGACAAGACAGTCGCTTCGGCCTCGATCGAGACCTCGATGTTGAATTCATCGGCCAGGAATTCGCCGTATTGACGAAGGTCGAGTCCGTAGCACCGCGCGGTGTAAGGGCTGAAATGCCGTTCATCCACGAGGTAGTCGAGGAAGGACTGGACCAGGGGAAGGGTGTCGCTCATGTCGAATAACCTCGGAAAGTAGCCAGGGTTTGGGGTCCCACATCGGGAGTTGCCCCTGGTTCACAGGATCGATATCGGTCCAGCGGGGGTTGAAATTCAACTCCCTTACCGGACAGCGGAAAAAAACCGCAAAGATCCTTCGCCAGCGTGGTCGTCTGAACAATCGGGGACGGCCATAAACGTCCTTTCTGGACGCTGAAGCCGGTTTGGACACCGGGCTCCCGGTCCGTCAGGAATCACCTCGGACGGTGGCCTTTTCCCGGGACACGAGCCCACGGACCACCTGGCTCGCCACGAACTCGAGGTACCGGTCGTAAACCATCAGGTAGTACCTCTCGGGTGGGTCGAAGCCTCCGGTCACATCGCTGTGCGACTCGGCATAGGTCCTTACGGCGTTTCGGACCCGGTGGTTCACCGCATCCAGGTCAATAACCAAATCAACCGCTGCGACCACCCCGCCGGGGCGGTCGTCCTCGCTGTCGCGTTCGGCATCGCCGGTGCGACCGTAGAGCTCGGAGGCGTCGAGCCCGGAGCCCAGACGCTCGTCGTGTCCCAGGAGCAGGACATTGGCCGAGAACGCCGGGGGATCGTAGGGGCTCCATTCGGTGACCGTGCCCAGGATGAGTCCATCGACGGGGATCGTCTCGATGACGGCCCGTGCTTCGGCCTCGGTCCGGATGGCGTCGATGCCCAGCTGTCGCATGGCGGAGATCGTCCGGTCGACCGGTACCGCTCTCCAACCACCCTCGACAGAGCCATCGATGCCCACGGTCTGGTTGAGACCGGCGACGATCTTGTCCGAGACCTCGAGGATGTCTCGGGAACCGATCGAGACACCGGACTCATTGGTGAATGGTGCCACGGCGAGAATCGCCGTGTAGGGAGCAGCCACATCCGGCACGGGCTCCAGCATCGCTCTGGGCGTCTCACAGCCAGTGACGGCGACTGATACGACGAGAGCGAGCGGGCCGAAGCACCGCATGGAGGGGGCTGATACGAAGGATCGTGCGATTGTCATGGCGTCCTGCCTCGGGGTTCCGGCTGACCTGCCGGAATCGGATGCTCCCATCCGTATGACCATCCCATCGGATGATTCTCGGCCATCACGGCAGAAAACAGGATCGGTCTTCTCAGACCGACCCCGCTTGGCCGATTTTCGCACACGAAGGCGTTGCGAGCCTGATTCAGTCGACGTCACCAGTGGTGTCCACGCCGGCGATCGTCGCCGTGGGGGCGACGCCGGAATCGGACTCGTCACCGATCCCCGCCATGGCGTCGCCGCTGGAAACCGCCCAGATCACGTCCCGGCCGCCACGGTTGCTCATGAAGTAGATGCGGCCGTCGGATCCCCAGTCGGGGCGGAGATTTCGGTACCCCCCAGAAGTGAGAGCGACCCGACCGACTCCACGGGCATCGACAGTCCAGATGTCACCCTCCAGGGGCATGCCCTCGACGACGTCCTCCGGCTTCGCGACCACCGTGTAGGCGATGCGGGAACCATCCGGGGACCAGGTCGGGTGCATGACCGCGGCGTCGCCGGCGGCGACGATCTCGGTGGGATTGATTCCATCACCGTCGACCAGGTCGATGGTCCAGACGCTGTACAGGCGATTTCCCCGCTTGCGTGACCTCTGGAAGAGAATCCGTTCCGCATTCTCATCCGGCGACCAACGGGGGAACATCCCCTCGCAGACGAAGGATCGGATGCCGGGCTTGTCGACGGTGAGCGTCCAGAGCTCCCAACGAGCCCCGCGTTCGTTGAAGCGACAGAAGCAGAGCCGCTCTCCATCCGGAGACCAGGTGGGATGAAGCTCGTGTGCGTGATCGAAGGTGACCTGGGTGACGGGCCCCCCCTCCGTGGACATCACGAAAACGTCCCAGTTGCCGCCACGATCACTGGAAAATGCAACCTGACGACCATCAGGGGAGATCTCAGGCATCAGATCTCGGGAAGGATCGTCGGTCAGCTGGGTGACCACGCGACCGTCGATCGACTTTCGATACAGATCGGGCTGATCGTGATGCTGGGTGGAAGCGAAGACCATCCATTCGCCATCACTCGACACATCGGGATCGAAGTCCGATCCCTCAGCCGCGAAACTGACCTGGGCGAGGTTGACCACGAGCTTCGACTCGGATGAGGGATCATCTTCCGAAGCATCGAGGAACTGGAAGTCGGGGAAGAGACTGACCTGGACCGCGTTGGACGCTTTGAAGCCCGAACCGGTCCCGGATTCCACGCTGCGGTTTCCTTCCGCGGTGTCGGCAGCATTGAAACCGGCCATCTCGTACCAACCAAGACGATGGCTCTGCGAATCGAAACCGGCCCGGGACGTCGTCGGGTCCTGGATCGAGGACGAATCATGGATCTGTGCGGCACAGCCACCCAGCTGAATGACGATCGCCGCCGCTCCCACCGCGGCAAAGCCGGCGATGAGGAGTGATCCGATGCCGGAATCGACATCGGTGACTGGTCGGGTGGTTTCGTTGGTGGTCCGTCGCTTCGTCGCCATGGCTTGGGTCTCCGGACGGCGGAAAGGGCCGTCGCGAAGGCCATCGGCGGTTCAAAAGGGCGAATTCAGTGCAAACCGTGGGATTCCAGAGCTTGGCGAAAACGGCTCACGGACATCCCGCCTGGAAGCCGGAATCCTTTCAAATACCCTCGAAAGCACGCTGAAGACCCCAGGTCGGGGTCGCTTCCAACCGCCCGGAGGTTTCCGGGATCGGCTGTCGAAGAATCGCAGCCGGCCGGTGGGGGACTACACTTGTCGGTTCGAGATTCCGTAGCTCAGCTGGTAGAGCATGCGACTTTTAATCGCCAGGTCCTGGGTTCGAATCCCAGCGGAATCACTTCCCCCCGGGTTCTCGGGGGCGAGGAGGCAAGTTTCATCGACTCTCATCAATCCATCGTGCTGCACACCGTGCACACCGACGGCGCATTCTTCTTCTGGGGCGAACGAGTCGACCGGAATCTCGTGCCCCCGCCCCTGTCTCGAATCGGGGCAGGGCATCACGAAGATGAAAACGACCTGATGACCGGACTCGACCCCGAGGTCGAGGCTCAGAAATCCTCTTCACCCGCCCCCGAACAGGCAGCCTCCGTGACGATTGCCGCCCCCCTCGTCACCACCGCGACGGCCCATCCGTTCGCGGCGGACACCGAATCGATCGAGGCCGTCCTTCGTGGCATTCTGGATTCGGATCCCCAGGCTGGAGAAACCCAATCCGAGACCCCCCATCGGATCGTGGGCTCCGCGAACGAAATCAGGATGTTGCTGCCCCATCGCACCGATCATCCCGATCTTCCCGCCCCCAGCCTCGCTCTCGGATCGCACCTTGGTTTCGAGACTCCGGAAGTGGAGGACCTCCAGCCACAGCCGACCCTGGTGCCAGCCATCAAGGTTTCGCATCTCGAAGCGTCGACCATCCTGACCACGCTGGCATCGTGTCGGGATTCCTCCCTCCTCATCGGACACGATGTCGGATTCTGGAGCGAGGTGGCGACGTTCAGCCTGGAGCTCGTCGCCGATCAGCGCTTCGTCCCGACGGTGGTTCACCGCGAGGGCGAGCCCGTCCGCGCGAGGTGGGTCCCCTGGCTGGCGGATTCGGGGATCGGGGAACCCCTGCGCGAACTCGCCTCCGCGATGCCTGCCGCAGCGGCGGCGACGAGGGATCTCTCGGCCCCGGATCGTTGGACGACGATCGAGAACGCCCTGGAGTCCATGGTCGATGCGCAGGTCAGGCGGGTCCTGATCCACGAGGAATTCGAAGACGCCCTGGATGGTCGTGATCCCGGCACGGATCGACAGGTCGCGTGGCTCACCGGACTGCTGGGCGAGAAGACGGAAGTCTCCTCACCCCCCGAGATCTCGATCGAGGTCATGCGAGGGGCGAGGTCCTGGCTGGGAGGGCTGATCGATCCTGCGGAGGGACGTTCCGTCCGGCTCTGCCTGCAGCTCTCCGAACCGCTGGAGGGAATCCTCGACGCCTCGCCGGAACAGATCGCGACGTCCTCATGGCCCCTCGGTTTCCACCTGCTCATCACGGATGACCCCCCGACGATCGTCGATGCCGCCCAGATCTGGGCCGACGGTGGTGGCGGTCGACTGGCATCGGTCCTCGGACCCGAGGAGACCGCGGGAGATCTCCTGCTCGGCGAACTTGCCCGAGCCCAGAGAATCTGGCCGCGTCTGCAGGACGCGCTCGAGGACATCGACCCCACCGGCATCGATCTCGGGACCGCGGAGGCACATGCGTTCCTGCAGGATGTCCGGCCCATCCTTCAGGAGGCCGGTGTAGAAGTCCTCGCCCCCTCCTGGTGGGGCCAGGCCACCAGCCGCATCGGCGTGAGGCTTTCCATCGATCCCCATGGCGATACGGACAAGGCCCCCGGAATGGGGCTGTCCAGCCTGGTCGATTATGCGTGGGAGATCTCGATCGGAGACGAGAGCGTCGGGCTCGAGGAACTGAGGCGCCTCGCGGAACAGGCCGTTCCCCTGATCCGGATCGGTGATCGCTGGGTCGAAATCCGCAAGGAGGACTTCGAGAAGGCGAACTCGTTCCTCGAGAAGCACCCCGGTGGCGCGTCCACCCTCGGCGAAGTCCTCCGTCTGGCCGCGGGCGGCGAAGACGAAGGGGCTCCCCAGATCACCGGCATTCGCACCAGTGGCTGGGTCAAGGAACTGCTCGGCGACGAACGAGAGCCCACCGAGGACTGCGTGCGACCCATCGAGGTGCCCGAAGCGTTCAAGGGAACGCTTCGTCCCTACCAGGAACGCGGCCTCGCCTGGCTGGCATTCCTCGACCGGTTCGGACTGGGCGGATGCCTTGCCGACGACATGGGGCTGGGCAAGACGATCCAGATGATCGCCCTCCTCCAGCACGAACGTGCCACCGCGGTGGATCGCGTGATCAAGCCGACCCTTCTGGTCTGTCCGATGTCGGTGGCCGGCAACTGGAAACGGGAACTCGAGCGATTCGCCCCGGAGCTGAACGTCCACATCCAGCACGGGCCGAATCGTCCGGTGGGGGAAGCCTTCTCGGACTGCGCCAATGCCTGCGACGTGATCGTCACCACCTATGCGCTGGTCAGTCGAGATCGCCCCTGGATCGAGACCGTCGAATGGGAACGGGTGGTCCTGGACGAAGCCCAGCACGTCAAGAATCCTCCCACCAAGCAGGCCACGGCCATTCGTTCGCTCCAGAGCCGGCACCGAGTCGCACTCACCGGTACGCCCGTGGAGAACCGACTCACCGAACTCTGGTCGATCATGGAGTTCTGCCTGCCCGGATTCCTCGGACCCCAGGCCGAGTTTCGAAGGCGATATGCCATTCCCATCGAACGGCATCGCGACGAGAAGCGAGGAGAGCGACTCAAACAGCTGGTGGGCCCCTTCGTCCTGCGTCGACTCAAGACCGATGAAGGAGTCGCCGACGACCTCCCCCCCCTGGTCGAGAATCGCCAGCACGTCCCCCTCACCCCCGAACAGGCGAGGCTCTACGACACGGTGGTTCAGGACATGCTCCGCCAGGTCGACGAAGCCACCGGCATGCGACGAAGGGGATTGGTGCTCTCGGGCCTGGTCCGTCTCAAGCAGATCTGCAACCATCCCGCCCACTTCCTCAGGGAAACCGACATCGCACCGAGTTCCGGCGAACGCCTGAGCCAGCGAAGCGGCAAGAGCGCCCGACTGGTCGAACTCCTCGAGGAGGTCCTCGCCGGCGACGATCGGGCCCTGGTCTTCACCCAGTTCCGGCAGATGGGCCACCTTCTGGCGACCATCATGCGGCAGGAATTCGACATGGAACCCCTGTTCCTTCACGGCGGGACCCCCCAAGGCCGGCGAGACCAGATGATCGAACGGTTCCAATCGGGGGACTCCTCCCCCATCTTCCTCCTCTCACTGAAGGCCGGGGGAGTCGGCGTGAACCTGACCAGCGCCAATCACGTGATTCACTTCGATCGGTGGTGGAACCCCGCGGTCGAGAACCAGGCCACCGACCGAGCCTTCCGAATCGGCCAGACCCGGACCGTGAACGTCCACAAGATGATCACCACCGGGACCCTCGAGGAACGAATCGACCAGATGATCGAGCAGAAGACCGATCTCGCCCGTCGCATCATCGGAACCGGCGAGTCCTGGCTCACGGAGCTCGATTCGGATCGGCTTCGCGACGTGCTCTCCCTTCGTGAAACCTCGCTGGAGGATGACTCCGAATGATCACGAAGAACGACGAAGGATTTCGACGCCGTCCCGACACCCCTCGCAAGGTGCGGAACGGCATAAGGCTCCGTCGCAAGGAGGAGGATGTCGACTTCGGCTGGCCCGGGGGGCCCTGGCTCAGCCGCATCCTCCAGGGCGTCGACCCGGTCCAATGCGAGGAGGGACTCGAATTCGCCCGGAAGGGACAGACCTCGATTCTCGACATCGAGCCAGGCCGAATCGTCGCAGAGGTCCAGGACATCGAGCCTCGCCCCCACACCGTCCGGATCGAATTCAAGGCGATCGATCGCGAGGACTGGAAACGAGTGGTCGACTCCATGGCCCAGGAGGCCAGGTACGCTGCGAAACTGGTGTCCGGCGAGATCTCCCCCGAAATCGCAGAGCCCTTCGCGGCCGCGGGCATCGCACTCCTCCCCGAAGAGGAGGAGATCACCATCCAGTCCGTCGGGGGTCAGGCGGGAGACCGCCACCTCGCCACGGTCGCGTATCTGGTCGCTGAACGCCTCGAAAGCGATCCGCTCCTCATACTCACCCTGCGGGGGCTCTTCGCTCCCCGGTTTCTGGAGCGACTCCAGGAAGCCCGGCTGCTTGCGACCAGCGGGATGAGTCGAGCCCATCCAATTCCCCAGATCGCATCCGGCATCCGCGAAGCCAAGGATGAGGCCGAGGGTCTCGACACCTTCTGGAGCCCGGGAAGCGGACTGGACGCCTTTCGACGGGATCGACACGGCGAGCACCTGCCCCACGCCCTTCTTCGCCGACTCGGTACGGCACCGCTCGAGGGGCGTTTCCCATTGGTCGGCCTGCTGGCTTCGATCTACGACGACGTCTCGAACGCCGCACGTTCACGAATCGAGGCACTCGACGACGCCTCCATCGAGACCGTCCCGAGTCCCCCCCCCGCCGAGGGATGAAAACTTCGACCTCTCCTCGCCGGCGAATCCGGGATCTTCCGGATCTTCGGGATGCGAAGTCACTTCGGACGAGGCATCGGAGCACCGATCTCCGCTCGCCAGGCGTGAAGCCGGTCGCGAAGTCGATCCCTCGTCCCGGGATTCAGATCCCCGACGTCCGAGGTCTCGCCGGGATCCGCCTCGAGGTCGTACAACGACACCTGTCCGTCCTCGAACCATTCGATGAGCTTCCACCGTCCATCCCGGATCGCCCCCGCGGGCGTGGTTCGAAAGCGACGCTCCGGCTCGTGGCTCTCCGGATCACGCCCCTCCAGATACGCGGGGAAATGCCAGAAGAGGGGGCCGCGGGATCCGGCTTCCTCTCCGGAAGGAGGATCGAGGAGAGACCGCAGCGAACGAGCATCGAGCGTGAGCGGATCCAACGCTTCGATCCCCGCCAGTTCGAGCAGGGTCGGATGAAGATCGAACACCTGGACGGGTACGGAGACCTCCCGGGGTTCGAGACCCGGAACCCGAACGTACATCGGGGTTCGGATCCCACCCTCGAACAGCATGCCCTTGCCGCCTCGCTGGGGGGCCATGTCCGTGATCGGCTGCAGCCCTCCGTTGTCGCTCACGAAACAGACGACGGTCCGGTCCGGGTCGATCGAGGCCAGGATCTCCGCCAGTGCCGCGTCGGTTCTCTCGACCATGACCGCATATCGCGCAGCCCGGTCCTGGATGCCGGGGTGCCTCCGCTTCATCGCCTCGACCGCTTCAACCGGAGCCTGGATCGGGGTGTGAACCGCATACGGTGAGTAGGTGACGAACCAGGGTCTGCCTTGGGGATCCGACTCGAAGTCTCGAATCATCGCCGCGGTCTCGGAACCCAGGCGATCGACCAGGTACTCCCCCTCCTCGCCATCCTTGAGCCTGGGATTCCCGTACGGGGGGAAGTACGACTTCGGATGACCGGCCCGCCAGCCGGCCACGTTCCTCTCGAATCCATGATCGAGAGGGTCCTCGCTGATGTGCCACTTTCCGACGAATCCGGTGCGATACCCCGCGGCCGCGAGGCTCTCGGCCAGTGTGATCTCGGAATCGTCGATGAACCGCCCGTTGCTCGGGGGCTCCAGCGTCCGATCCTCGGGCTTTCCCCGCGCGGCGTTGCCGACGGTGTGGACACCGTTGCGCGAACCCTGGCGACCGGTGAAGAGCGCCGCCCGGCTCGGTGAGCAGTTCGGACCATTGCAGGAGGCCTCCACGAATCTCGTTGATCCCGCCGCGAGCCCGTCGATCGCGGGCGTGAGATGCCGGACATGACCCTCGCAACCAAGGTCATGGCATCCGAGGTCGTCGATCATGACCAGCAGGATGTCGGGGCGATCACCATCCACGGGTGGCGTGGCCGCAGTCGCCGCCGTAACCACCGCTGAGACCACTACAGGGAGGAGGCGGTTCATTCCTGGGACTCCCGGACTTCCCTCATTCGCATCGGCATCGCATCCACGAGATCGAAGATCACGGAAGGTTCGACCACCTCGGCCCATCGCTCCTTGACTCCTCCGTCCTTGCCGACCAGTGCCGCCACGATTCCCGGATCCGCCGGGTCCATCCGGTAGCGATCAACCAGGATCGACTTCACGCCTGCGGACAGTCGTTCACCATCCGCGACCCCTTCGACGAACCGGTCGACGACGAGGCCTCCATCGGCGGTGAGCAGTACGAGCCTCATCTGTCGATCGTTCCAATCCGTCTCCCACGGTCGCACGAGGGAGGCCTGGCGGGCAAGATCGGAATCACGAACGCTGCACACCACGAGCAGGCGATTGTTCCATCGCCAGTCGCGTACCAGTCGGTCGGCCGTCTCTCGATCCGATTCGGTCATCACGATCTCCATGGGGCCGGGACGAGTCGCTTGGACTCCCCCTCCCGGTTCGGAGCCCCGGCAGCCCGCGAGCCCCGTCCCCAGCATGATCCCGAAGAGAAGTGGAACCCGGAACCTCACGGAGAGTCCACATCGATGCGGCGAAGCAGGTCCTCGACCGCCGCCTTCAACTGCGGATCCTCGTCCGCGGTCTCCGAATCCGGGGTCTGTTCGACGACGATGTCGGGCATGGCCCCATTGTTCTCCATGTCGGTTCCGTCCGGCAGGTACCAGCCGCGGAAGGGAAGGCGGATGGTGGTGCCGTCGATGAGGGAGGTCCCGCCCGTCGAGATGACACTCCCGTGGGTCTGCTGCCCCACGAGGTTGCCCCGACCCAGCGTCTTGAACGCATGGGAGATGATCTCGGCGTTGGAGTAGCTCTTCTCGTTGCAGAGCATGTTGATGGGGAGCGAGTACCGCTGGATGAAGAGCCGGTCCTGGGGATAGCCGTCGGTCACCTCGGGATCGGCCCCCCTCGGCACGGTGTAGGCGTGCGGAGCGGTCATGATCGAGGCGAGAAGTCGGTCCGTCGTCCATCCGCCACCGTTGTCACGGACGTCGATCACCAGACCGTCCATCCCATCCGCGGCCGCGAAGAGATCCCGTTCGAACTCGTCGAGCGAAGGCTGGTTCATACCCCGGATGTGGGCGTATCCCAGACGGCCATCCGACCATTTCTCGACCATCTCCGCCCGCCTCCGCTGGGTGTCCCGGTAGACGAGCATCGTCTCCGCCCCCCTGGAGATCGGCTTGAGCAGCAGATCCAGTTCGACGGGGTCGGCGCCGTCCACCGTGCGACGAACCGCGACCACCGTCTCGGCCCCGATCCGGCCGCGAAGCCGGGAGGCGATCGTCTCCGGTGGCGAGGCTGCGAGATCGAACGGATCGAACTCGATCGCGATGATCTCGTCACCGACCAGGATCGGCGTGTCGGAGGATTCCGCAGGACCTTCGGGAATGATTCGAACCACCCGGTATCCATCCTCCATGGGCTCCACCCGGATGCCCAGTCGACCGATCGATTCGCGGATGTCCATCGGCTCGGCCGAAGCGCGGATTCCCATGTGGCTCGCACTCAGTTCGCCGAGCAGTCGGTTTCCGACCCAGTTGAACTCGTCCGCGGTGCGGGTGCGCCTGGCGAGGTCGTGATACCGGTCGGTCAACGCGTCCCAGTCGAGCCCCTTCATCGTGGGGTGGTAGAAGAAATCACCCATGATCGCGGCTGCTTCGAGGAACTTCTCGCTCGACTGCTCGGCGAGATCGACCCGGATCTTCTGGCTCGTCGGGTAGCTGGTGGACTTTCCGGACGGGATCGAGACCGTCTTGGCCCGGCCTCGATCCACGGCGACGAGTTTCGTGCCGGAGGCGTCGAGTCCCTGCATGTCGACCGTGTCGCCGATTCTCTTCCGATCGCTTCCATTCCAGTCGATCGTGTGGAGACCGCTCGCGGAGGGCGCGCCGGTCGAATAGTTGAAGAGGATCGAATCACCGGCGGGAAGGATCTCGAGCGATGAAGAACGGCCCGGAAGATTCGTCACCTGCCGGAGTCGGAGATACGCGGTCTCGAGATCCTCGCGGGTGAAGGGGTCCTCGATCTCCTCGTCGTCGTCCTCCTCCCCGGCCCGGCGTTCCTCCAGTCTTTCACGAAGCACGGTGGGATCCAGCGGCTTGAGATCCTTGGCGGCCTTGGCCTGCTTCTTGAAGTAGTCGTCGAGCTCCGGAGATGCGAGCGAGAGGAGTTCGCGATCGAGGAACACCACGTAGGGGTCGTATTCCTCGTCGTTCCGCTCACTTGCGAAGGCCAGGATCCTCGCATCGGCGGAGAGCCGGGGGGACACATCGTTGTCGGGATGCCGGGTGATGTTCACCGGCGGTTCCCCCCCGTCCGCTGGGACGATGAACACGTCGCGGTTGAAATCGAGATCGGACTGCGCGAACACCATCCATCTCGAATCGCGGCTCCAGTGGAACTCGATCCCGGTGTCCCAGCCCGCACGAAGCAGGCGATCCTCTCCGGTGGCGAGATCACGGATCCAGATGTCACCCAGGCCACGAAGGTAGGCGAGCGACATCCCGTCGGGCGACGGCGTGGGCCGATGGGCCTCGGGCTCGGTCTCCACCATCGATCGGATCTCGAATCGCAACGCATCCGCCCATCGCTTCGGATCGAGGGTGGGATCAGGATCCTCTTCCGCCTCGTCCTTCGCTTCGGCTTCATCCTCCGCCGGATCGTCGGCGGCCTCCTCCTGGTCCCCCTCTTCGGCGTCGGATTCCTCCGGTTCGACCGCTCCGGGACGTTCGATCCTCTCTCCGGTCATCGTCCCGTCGCTGCCGTCCTCGAGGGTTCCGGTGCCGGACAGGATGCCGTCCTCGACGACCAGTTCGAGATCGGCATTCGGAACCCCATCGGTCTCGCTGGTGAACAACAGGCTGAGGGCCATGGTGTCGGAATCGAAATCACCGGAGATCGAACCACGGAAGAGATCACTGGCCATGGTTCCGGTGACCAGATCATCCACGCCGATCGCCAACTCCAGCGTCATGGAAAACCGCCCCATCTGGGAATGATCGACGACGCAATCCCAGGCACCGGCAACCAGATCTCGAGGACTCGACTTGGATTCATCGGATCCCCCGTTGTCCGCATCCGGATCCGAAGGTCCTTCCGCGTCCGCATCGGCTGCGCTCTCGTCGGACACTGCGGAATCCGCCTCGGGAGCCTCGGTCATCTCGACGTAGGCGCTTCGAAGCTCCTCGCGGGTCGTGGCCACCGTTGCCGCCATGATTCGACGCACACCTCCGGCGACCTCCGTGTAGTAGAGGGTGACACCGTCCGGACTCCATGCGATCTCGGACTCCCGACCGTGAGTCGACGTGATCCGCCGGGTGGGGGCGTCGTCCTCGGTCGCCCGCACGAGAATCTCTCCGTAGGAGACGACGGCGATGGACTTTCCATCGGGGTTGATCGCCGCTTCCCCGACTCGACTCGAGATGTCGATGATCTCGATGTCGTCGAGAGAATCCTCCGGCGCCTCCAGCAGGATCGGCATCGGGACCGGATCATCCTGGGAGAGATCGAGGCCGTAGAGCGTGTCCCAGCGGTGCAGGACGATGCGTTCACCGGACGGCGTCGCGTCGAAGGACGCGACGTCGATCTCCTCGAAAGCGGTCAAGGGCGTGGCTTCGCCGCCATCGATGTCGATCCTGTGGATGTTGTGGGTGTCTCCCTCTCGGTCGGACAGGAACAGGACCGCATCATCGCCGGACCAGCGGGCGGCCATGTCGTTGCCCTCCCACTCGGTGAGCTGCCGGAACGTCTCGAGCGAGTCGTCGTACATCCAGACGTTCCGGCG
>MDTG01121250.1_pt1 | contig 20474 bp, 21 predicted proteins | sample 811421 | NCBI WGS metagenome assembly MDTG01 (sample SAMN05326645, study PRJNA326480) | marine metagenome | isolation source: seawater | place: Pacific Ocean: South East | collected 2011
CCTTTATAATAATCAAAATCAGTTGCATAAATTTTTTTTTTGAATTTTTTGTATATTTGTTATCAAAAGATGTTGAGATAAAAAATTTCATTTAAGGTATATTTATATAATTAAAATTAGACATAAATATGCTATTTTTTAAAATGATTAAATACAAAATAATTAAAAATAAGAATATTAAAAACAATCAAATCCTAGCCATTTCAAAATTAAAAGATAGTTTTTGGGCTTATGGAATTAAAAATCAGAAGAAATTTTTAAGATCTAATACCAGCATCAATGACTTGCATATTTTAGCTTATAAAAATAAAAGTATAGTTGGCTATGTGAATTTAAAAATTAAACTATTTATAAAAAATGATAATATTAGAAAAAATAAATTTTTTTTATTTGATGGTTTTATTGTTGATAAACTATTAAGAAAAATAAATATTGGTCGAAATATTATCAAAATATGTAAAAAAAAATCAGAATCACAAAAAATACCAATTTTATTACTTTGTAAAAAATCAGTTATGCCATTTTATAAAAAATTAAGCTTTAAAATTATTCCAAAAAAGAAATATCATTTATTGAATCATCAGTATAAGGGTTTATTGATGCAATATAATTTTGATTTTAAAAAAATTGATCTAATTAAAATAAAATTTTAATATTTATGAAAAACATCAATTTAATGAAAATTGCTAAAGAAGTATTTCCTTTAAATAGAAGTCTAACTGGAAGTGGGACTCTTAAAACCTTAAAATTTTTTAAAAAAATTAATAATCAAATTTCCATAAAAAGCGTCAAATCTGGTCAAAAAGTTTTTGATTGGAAAATCCCAAATGAATGGAATGTTAATTCTGCATATTTTGAGGACGAAAAAAAGAACAGATATTGCGATTTTAAAAAAAATAATCTTAATCTTCTTGGTTATTCTGTAAAAAAAAAGGGTGTCTTTTCTTATAATGAATTAATAAAAAAGATTCACTTTATTAAAAATAAACCTAACGCAATTCCCTACGTTACCTCATATTATAAGAAAGATTGGGGTTTTTGTTTGTCGTATCGTGACTTTAAAAAAATAAACAAGAAACACAAATTTTTTGTGAATATTGATACTAAATTAAAAAAAGGGCTAATGCATTATGGAGAACTAACAATTAAGGGTAAATCAAAAAAACAAATATTGATTGTTTCGTATATTTGTCATCCATCAATGGCAAACAATGAGCTCTCAGGACCATTAGTGGCTTTAAAGTTGTCAAAAATTTTAAAAAAATCAAAATACACTATTAAAATAATTTTTATACCAGAAACTATAGGCGCAATCTATTATATTGAAAAAAATCTAAATGAATTAAAAAGAAATTTAATTGCTGGAATAAACTTAAGTTGTGTTGGCGATAATAAAAACTTTTCATTTATATCCTCCGTAAATGAAAATACTTACTCAGACTTAATTATTAAAAGAGTTTTAAAAAATCAAAAATTTAAAAAATTTAATTTTGAAAAAAGAGGTAGCAACGAAAGGCAATTTGGGTGCCAAAATTTAAATTTACCTTTTATTACTTTGTGTAGATCAAGGTTTGGTGATTATAAAGAGTATCATACTTCGCTTGATAATCTTAATATCATTTCAAACAAAAGTTTAAATGGATCAGTCAAAATAGTGAAAAAATTTGTAGAAGAAATTCAAAAAAATCAAATTTTCACAAAGAATATTTTTTGTGAACCCTTTTTATTTAAATACAATCTAGTAAATAATGTAAGCAAATTTGAAAAAGCTAAAAATAGAGATGTTAAAAATATTTGTGCATTTACAAATAAAAATATAGATACAAAAGAGCTAAAGAATAAATTTAAAATTAACGATACTAAACTAAAGAAAATAATCAAAGAATTATCAAAAAAGAAAATAATAAAAGAATTCATATGAAGATACAAAAAAATATTTCTCATCTAATTATTTCTGAAAAGACAAAAATATTTGAGGCTATAAAAAAAATTTCAAATAACGATATAGGGGCTCTAATTGTTGCAAAAAATAAATATTTTTTAGGCTATTTACAGGAGGGAGATTTAAAGAAAGCTTTATTAATAAATAATTTAAGTCCTTCTAGTCATATTGATAAAATCATGAACAAATCACCATTTATTATTGATCATGAGATTTCAGATAAAGAAAAAATAAAGAAATTAAAATCAAAAAAAAGACTAAGGGCACCAATATTAGATAAAAATAAAATTATAAAAGGCATGATTTATCATTCTAAAAATGAATGGAAATTTAATATTAAAAAAAATAATACCAAAAAAATTTTAATTATTGGAGGTGCTGGATATATTGGTTCAGTCTTAACAAGACAGTTGTTAGGAAATAACTATTCCGTAATAGTTTATGATAGTTTCAAATTTGGAAATAAATCCCTGGAAGAAATTAAAAGGAATAGAAAACTAAAGATTATTAATGGATCTGCTTCAGATTCAAAAAAATTATTAGAAGCAGCATTTGGATGTGATGCTATTATTGATTTATCTGGTATTGTTGGAGATCCAGCTTGTTCAGTAAATCCATCTAATACTGTGATTGATAATTATTTGAATGCAAAAATTATTATTGAAATAGCTAAAATTCTTAAAATTAAAAAATATATTTATATGAGTTCTTGCAGTGTTTATGGCGCAACTTCTGGAAAAAAAGCATTAAGTGAAAACTCAAAACTTAATCCGGTCTCACTCTATGCTGAGACTAAATTAAAAACTGAAAATGAAATATTAAAAGCTATTAGTAAAAACTTTAATCCAACAATTTTAAGATTAGGCACAGTTTTTGGGTATTCACCTCGACAAAGATTTGACTTAGTAGTAAATATTTTTGTGCTAATGGCGTATCTAAATAAACCAATTAATGTCTTTGGTGGTAACCAATTCAGGCCAAATGTTCATGTTAAGGATGTTTCTGAAGCAATTGAACTTGTGCTAAAGAAAAAAAACAAGGTTACTTCTGGTCAAATATTTAATGTAGGTTCAAATAAGTTAAATTTAAAAATCAAAGATATCGCAAAAACTATATCAAAATTAAATAAAAATTGTAAAATTTTAATTGACGATAAATCTGAAGACAAGCGAAACTATTATGTAAATTTTGATAAGATCAGAAGAAAACTTGGGTTTAAAGCAAAATATACAATTGAAAAAGGAGCAAAAGAGCTTTACAAAAAAATTAAGGAAAAACGTTTTAAAAACTTAAAGAAGATCATTTACAATAATTACAGTATTGAAGTTAAAAATTTATATAACTGATAATGAAAATTAGTTTATCTCGGCCAGAAATTAATTTGAAAGAATATAAAGAAGTTAAAAACATTTTAAAAAACAAGTGGCTTATAAATGGTCCAAATGTTAAATTTTTTGAAAATAAGTTCAAAAAAAAATTTAATTATAAATACTGTGCAAGTGTTTCTTCGTGTACATCTGGTCTTGAACTTGTACTAAAAACCTTAAAACTTAAAAAAAATGATGAGGTAATATTAAGTAGTTTTAATTTTATTGCGGCAGGGATAGCTATAAAAAAAAATCAAGCTAAACCTATTTTTATTGATCTAAAAAAAAACTCTTTCGAAATTGATTTCGAAGATTTAAAAAAAAAGATTAACTCTAAAACAAAAGCTATATTGTTAACTCATTTTAATGGTTATTTGCAAAATAGTATAGGAATAAGAAATTTAATAAAAAAAACCAAACGTAAAATATTTTTTCTTGAGGATTGTGCTCATGTTTTAGCCGCTGAACACAAAAAAAATATTTATAGCGGATCTTATTCTGATGCTGCGGTTTTTAGTTTTGGACCGACCAAGATGATTACTTCTGCTGGTATGGGAGGCATGGTAATTTCAAAACATAAAGAGTTAATTAAACAAATTAATATTCTTAAATCTTTTGGAATGGACAAATCTGCATACAATAGAAAAAGTGATAAAAAAAATTGGAAATATAATATCCAATCTGTAGGAGCAAATTATAGAATGACAGAAATTCAAGCAGCATTTGGTTTAGAGCAATTAAAAAAAGTAAATTATTTTAAAAATAAAAAAAATCAAATTAGTAAATTCTATCAAAAAAACTTAAATAAAAATGAATTATTTTTTCAATCTTCAAATTCTACTTACTCATGTGCGTTAATTTACTTTCAGATAATTTTTAGAAAAAAAAAACTAAGAGATCTAATAGCAAATCATTTAAATGAAAATAAAATTGGAATCAGTGTACACTGGGACCCAATATTAGAAAAACATGATATATTTAAATCAAAAAAATTTTGTAAAAATTCTTTTGATTTATCTAAAAGAATTCTTAGCATTCCTTTATATCCTTCACTTAAAAAAAGTGATCAAATAAAAATAATAAACTTAATTAATTATTATCTAAAAATTGAAAAATAAAACTTTTATAATTGCTGAAATAGGTAATAGTCATAGTGGCAACTTTAAGTATGCGATCAATTCTATTGATTTTGCAAAAAAAGCTGGTGCTGATGCTGTGAAATTTCAATATATAAAACCAGAAGAATTAGTTCATCCAAATTTAAAACCTTATGATCCTTCTTCTAAATTTAAATCTCAACTTGATAAATTTAAAAAAATAACTTTAAGATTAGATGATTATAAAAAACTTTCCAAATATGCTCATAAAAAAAAAATTAAATTTGGCTTATCTGTGTTTGATTTGTCAGCTATTAAAGAAGTAAGAAATATAGTAGATTTCTACAAAATAGCATCAGGTGATATAAAATTTAAACATCTTATTAAAAAAATTACAAACACAAAAAAAAAAGTAATTATTTCAACTGGTATTTCTAATTACAATGAAATTAAAAAAATGAAATTTAAAAAAAATATTTCAATACTACATTGTTTGTCCAAATATCCATCAGATTCATCAGATCTTGGAATGGCTATAATTCCCAAACTCCGAGCAAATTTTAAAAAAAATAAAATAGGTTATTCCGATCATACTAACAGTTATTTAGCATGTTTATGTGCTGTAAGCCTTGGAGCTAAAATAATTGAAAAACATTTTGTTATAAATTATAAAAATAAATTAGTTCCAGACTATAATGTTTCAATAGATACAAAAGATTTTAAGAAAATGATAATTGCTATAAGAGAAATTGAAAAAATGCTTTATAACGAAAAAAAAATACCTAACAAAAATAAACTTACAATACAAAGATCATGGTATGCTAAAAACGAAATAAAAAAAAATACGATTTTAAATGAAAAAAATTGTATTTATTTAAGACCTTATAATAAAAAAGGAATCAACTTAGATTATAGAAAAAAAATTTTTAGTAAAAAAATAATAAATAAACTTGATTTAATTTCAAAAGATAAAATTTATTAATTAATTTTGAGATGATTTATTATTTTCAATAATTCTGTATTAAAATTATAGTTAAATCTCTTTAATAATATTTTAATCTTTTTAAAATCTTCTATATAATCAATTGTAAAAGAATAGTTGGGTAACGCATAATTTTTACAGATAGTAAATTTTTTTGTTCTAAAAAATTTACTATTTCTATTTTTTGTAAAAAAATGAGCAGTATGTTGTCTAAAATTATAACTATAAGTCTTTTTAACTCTATTTGAAAATTTTTTTAAAATCTTTCTTTTTACTATTCTGATAGCAGTTCCTCTTGGCAAAAAACCTGTTTCTAGATTATCAAAATAATCTAAATTATTTTTGTTAAAAATATCTAACATTTTTTTTATCATTTTTGGATCAACAAGTGGGTTATCACTTGTAAGACTTATAATAACATCGACATTAAAAAATTCCGAGCAATTTACTACCCTATGAATGAGATCTTCTTCCTTTCCTCTAAAAAATTTAATATTTTTCTTTTCACAAAATTTTTGAACTCTAATATCATTTTTATTTAGAGAAGTGGCTACAATAATATCATATTTTAAACCTTTTTTTAGTCTGTTTATTAAAAACTCTAATACATAATATTTACCTAATTTTTTGAAAATTTTATTTTTAAGTCTTGTCGATTGTGTTCTAGCTTCTAAAATTACTGCCGTCTTATACATATTTGATTTTTTTATTTAAATAATATTAATTTCATATATTAAAACAATTCAATGTTAAAAAAAATACTAATTACTGGATGTGATGGTTATATCGGTTGGCCTTTCTTTTTAAAAACTGCACTTAAGTATAAAAATTGTAAAATAATTGGAGTTGATAATCTTGCAAGAAGAAAGTGGACAAATGAAGTTAAGGAAAGTTCATTTACAAAGATTTATAATATTAAAGAAAGATTAAAGGAAATAAAAAGAATTTCAAAAAAAAATAATGTTAAATTTTATAATTTTGATCTCACTAATTACAAAAAAATATCACACTTAATAAAAAATTTTAAACCTGATATTATTTTTCATTTAGCAGCACAACCTTCTGCTCCTTATGCTAATAGTAATTTTAAGAGGGCTACTTTTACTAATTATAATAACAATATATCAACACTAAATATTTTATGGGCATTAAAAGAAAATAGTTTGTTTAAAACCATTTTTGTAGAAACGACAACTACTGGAGTATATGGTACTCCAGATTTCAATATTAATGAAGGATTCAATACTCTGAATAAAAAACCAATCCCATTTCATAATCTTGGGGGATCTTGGTATCATATTTCTAAATCAAGTGATTGCAACTATCTTTGGTTGGCAAACAGACTGTGGGGTTTAACTATAATTGACTTTAGAACAGCTATAACACTAGGATTAAATACAACTGAAACAAAATTATCAAAAAAATTTATAAACCGGTTTGATTATGATTTTAATTTTGGAGTAGTTGCAAACAAATTTATCGTAAAGTCAATTCAAAATAAAAAAATTGAAATTTATGGAAAAGGAAAACAAAAAAAACCTTTTATAGACGTTCAAGATGCTGTCGACTCCATGTTTAATGTAATAAAATTTAAAAATAATAATAAGTTTAATGTGTTTAATCAATTTAGTGAAGCAGTCTCTATTACCCAGATAGGCAAATGGATAAGTGAATTGCAAAACAAACATAACAAAAAAGGATCAATAATTCACATAAAAAATCCTAGAGTTGAAAATGAGACTCATCAAATGGTAATGAAAAATAATAAATTCAAAAAAATTCTTAAAAGAAAACCAAAACCTATCAGGTTGTCAATAACTGATACTTACAATACACTTGTCTAAAAAACTCAAAAAAAATAAAAACTTAATTTTAAGAGTTGATGGTGGAAAAAAATTGGGTTTTGGACATTTATACAGAGCTCTAATATTAATCAAAAATATTAAAAATTTTAAATTTAAAATATTTATTAAAAAAGATATTCATGGATTTAATTTTCTTAAAAAAAGAAGATTAGAAGTTAAAAAAATTTCTAAAAAAGATGAATTTAAAAAATTTGAAGAAGCTAATGCAGATACATTAATCTTAGACTCTATTATTGTTTCAAAAAATACAATTAAAAAATACAAAAAAAAATTCCAAAAATTAATCATATTTGAAGATTTGGGAGATAAAGGACAAAATTATGCAAATTTAATCTTTAATTCAATTGTAAATGGACCAAGACATAAAATAGAAAAAATTAAATATGGAATAAGATATATTGGTGCAAAATATAAAATTTTAAATACTCAATCAATACAAAAAAAAATGAAAAAAGATAATTCTGCCGTAATTTCATTTGGTGGAGGAGATTATAATAGAAAAACTATTTTTAGAATAATTAACATTACAAATGCTTTGTCAGACCTTAAAATTAAAACAAAAATAATTTATGGACCAGGAGTTACAAAAAAAACAATCTCTCAAATTCAAAGTAAGACTGGTGATATTAAGGTATATAATAAACCAAAACAAATACACTCTATATTAAAAAAATCTTTATTCCTGTTTTGTGCTGGTGGTGGAACTATTTATGATGGAATAATAAATAAATGTATTATATTTTATAGTCCAATAAATTATCATCAAAAAAAAAATATTAGCAATTTTCAAAAAATTAAGTGTGGTTTTTTAATAAACAACTTTAAGACTTCTTATTTAAAAAAATATATAAGAAAAGTTATAAATGATAAAATTTTAATAAATCAACAATTAAAAAAATATAAAAATATTATTCAAGAAAATGGAATTATTGAGGTGGCTAAGATTTTAAATCAGTTTTTAAATAAAAATTAATAATTATGGTTATTTTTGAAAGTATAGTAATTCTATTTTTGATTATATTTCAGTCAATTTTTGGAATAGGATTACTGGTATTTGGAACGCCTACACTAATGATTTTAGGATATCAGTATGCTGATATATTGTCTGTTTTATTACCAATTTCTTGTAGCATTAGTTTAATTCAAATTTTAACAGCACAAAATCATGATGTAAAAAACTTCACAATAGAATTTGTTAAGTTTTCTCTACCTGGGATAATTATTTTTTTACCAATTGTAATATTGTTTATCTCTAATTCTTATTTAAATTTTTTGATCGCAATTATTATGATAATTTTAGCATTAATAAGTATATTTAAATTTAAAATAGTAAATTTTAAAAAGATTAATTCAAAAAAAATCATTTTATTTTTTATTGGATCAATTCATGGAATATCAAATCTTGGTGGAGGATTTATATCAATCTTTTCATCAAAATATTTTTATGGAAATAAATTTAAGGTAAGAAAAGCTATAGCAATTGCATATTTATTGTTTGGAATAACACAAATTTTAGTATTAAATTTTATCAATGTTTTTGTAATTAATGAATATATTTTATATTATATTTTTTTTGCTTTATTGAGCTTTTATGTTTCTAATTTAGTATTTAAAAAAATTAACTTTATTAACTACTCAAAAGCTCTTTACTGGATAGTTTTGATATATGGATTGGTATATATTTATATATCTCTATTTAACTTTTATTTAAAATAATTAAAAATTTTTCCTATTTTCTACCAGTATAAATCTTTTTCATAATTTAATTTTATGAGATCAAAACCTGCTATTTCTTTAAAATAATCTATATTAGATGACGAAAATTCTTTCTTCCAACTTCCTATTTTGCCAGACCTAAAATTTGATGAATGAGCCCATGGAAGAATTAATGCCTCTTTAACATTGATTTCCATATTTTTTTGTCCTTCGGTTTCTTTAACTATTTGATCAATTTTGTCATTATCTATAGTTATATTATAAAAATTTAACATTTTAATAAATTCTGATTTTGGTTTTGTAACTAAGTCTTCAAATTTACAAAAATGAACAAATCCTATATTTGCCTTACTGACTTTAAACCAACCATATATCCACTTTGGATAATTTTTTCCAACAACTTCTATGCAATGGTTTATTGCATCCTCTTTTTTCATGTTGTGATATTCAGCATAATAAGGTTCATATTTTTTTTTTGGAAATTTAATTAACCTATTATATCGTGCAACAACTACGTCTCTTAAATCTCTGTAAGAAACAATCACTTTTTTTACATTATTTTTTTTAATTAAATTTATATTTTTTTCCCATGGATTTAAATGAGTTTTAAACAATGTATAACTCCAAAAAGGTACGTAACGAAAAGCAGACTGACAAATATCTTGATTAACAGCAATATCATATGGCATTGGAGTGTATCTTGTAAAATACCCTGGGACTTTTCCAAACATATTCTTTATTTTTGTTGTTGCTGACATTGGCAACCCAGCTATAAAAACTATGTTGAATTTATATTTTCTATAAAAAATAAATGTCAGATCATAAAAAATTCTACTAATAGCATATTTTAAATGCGCAAAAACTAAGCCTGGATTGAGTAAGATTCTAATAAAATTTTTTGGTTTAAAGACTTTTAATAACCATTGCATAGTTTAATTTTTTTTAAAACTTAGAATCATTTCTTTAATAAATTTTACACAACTTATTGGGTGCTTTCCTATTGCAGTTTCTGCTGCTAAGACTAAACCATTTGCACCCATTTCCAAAGATGAGTAAATATCATTCGCTTCTCCTCTAGTAGGATAATTATTTTCAATCATACTTTCCAATAGATTAGTTGCTACAAATATTTTTTTTTTATTAAATTTTCTCTTAATTTTCATTAATTTTCTTTGAATTTTTGGAATGTGCACGACAGTAATGTCCTTAGACAAATCACCTCTATCAATCAGAAAACTATCTGCTTTTTTTATAATTTTATTAAAATTTAAAACTGCTCTTTTAGTTTCAATTTTAAAAATTTTTTGACAATTATTACCCAAAATTGCTTTGAATTTTTCAACATCTTTACTTGAATTTGTAAATGATAAAGCAAAATGTTTCACATCATTTTTTTTTGCTATCTTAATTGCTTTTTTATCTTTTTCTGTGATGAAATTTATTTTAATTTTTCTATTTTCAATATGTACACCTTTGTTATTTTCTAACTTACCTGATCTAATTACTTTGGCTTTGATTAGATTATCTTTTTTTGAATTAATTTTAATTAAAAGATTACTAAATCCAATATTCAAAATATCGTTTTTTTTTAATTTTTCAAAAATTTCTAGAGGATAAAGAGATAAAAGTTTTTTATCATTAAATCTTGAAATTAATAAATTTTGATTCATTTTTAAATCTCTTATTCTAGAAACCTTAGTTCTGATTTGTGCACCTTCGGTATCAACACAAATATTAGTGCTAGTAAACTTTCTTATAAATTTAATTTTTTCCTCTAACTCTTCAGGTTCAATATGTGACATGTTTAGTCTTAATAAATCTATATTATTATTTGAAAATTTTAAAAATTTACTATTTAAACTAGATGGTCCTAATGTGATTATAACTTGAACTTTTTTTTTCATAAGATCTGCTTTATAGAGTATTTATTAAATATATAAAGTATTTCATTAGCAGTTGATTTTGTTGTTGAATAAACAACTCAAATGTTTAATAAAGTTTATTTATAAATTAGTTGCTTGAGCTTTCTTCATGAAATTCGATAATATCAAAACCTTAAATCAGAGACTTAAAAAAAATAAGTCTAAAGCTGATAAAGATTATTTTAATTTTTTAAAGCATATAGAGAAGCAAAAAATACCTTCAACTGAAATTATTTTTCAATTTCCAATTTATTTAGGTGAAAAAAACTTAGCGAGACATATTCAATTTTACGAACTTTTTAAAAAGGTACAAAATTTATCAGGTCATGTTGCAGATGTGGGAACCTGGAAAGGTAGTTCGATGATTTTTATGTCAAAATTAATTAATATTTTAGAAAATAATTCTGGAACAAGAGTTTATGGATTTGATTGGTTTAAGGGTCATGTTCAAGGTAAAAATGATAAAAATGAACATGAGGGAAAATATAAATCAAGTTATTTAGATCTTAAAAAAAATATAAAGATGTTAAAATTAGACAATACTAAAATTATAAAAATAGATTTAGTAAAAAATTTAAAAAATTTCTTTTCTCAAAATAAATGGCTACGATTTAAATATGTATTTATAGATTGTGGAACTGAAAAAGTGCTTGAAAATGCAGTCCCTCTTTTTTGGTCTAGACTTTTAAAGAATGGGGTAATGATATTAGATCATTATAATAATCCCACATCACCATCAGAGAGCAATATTATTGATAATGTTATAGGCAATAATAGTATAGAGAAATTTTATTTTTCTGATCACCCAAGTGCCTTTATAATTAAAAAAAAATAGATGTTAAATAAATCAGAAATTTTAGATTGTACTTTAAGAGATGGTAGCTATGTAAATAATTTTCAGTTTACCAAAAATGATACAAAAAAAATTATAAATGTTTTAGATAACTCAGGAATAAAATTTATTGAAATTGGACATGGAATTGGCTTAGGTGCTTCTAGAATTAAAAAATTTGAGGCAAAAGAAAGTGATAAAATTTATTGCCAAATTGCATCAAAAGAAATTAAAAAAGCAAAATGGGGTGTCTTTTGTATTCCAGGTATTGCAACATTAGATGATATTAAAATGGCAAAAGACTATGGGGTAAACTTTATTAGAATTGGCACAAATATTGAAAATTATAAAGAGCAAGAAAAATTTATAAATTTATGCAAAAAATTAAATATTTATGTAGCTTCAAACTTTATGAAATCATATCTAGTAAGCCCAAAAAAATTTGTAAGATATGTTAAAGCTGCACATGAATTTGGAAGTGATTTAATTTATTTGGTTGACTCTTCTGGAAGTATGTTACCGAATGAAATAGAGGAATATTTTAATAACATTAAAAAATTTAACAAAAAAATAAAATTGGGATTTCATGGCCATGACAATCTAGGTATGTCTTGTGCTAATGCCTACCATGCATATAAACTTGGATTTAATTTAATTGATGTATCCATGCAAGGTTTGGGTAGAAGTTCTGGAAATACACCTTTAGAAACATTTTTATGCTTACTTGAAAGAAATGGTATTAAAAAAAATATTGATAAATTAAAAATTATGAATTTTTCTGAAAAAGAAATTGCCCATATTTTCACAAGAAAAGGTTTAAGTTCATTAGATTTAATCTCTGGTATGAGCTATTTTCATAGTAGTTTCATGCCAGTAATTGAAAAAGTTGCAAAAAAATACTCTGTTGATCCTAGGCTAATAATTATAGAACATTGCAAGAAAAATAAGGCAAATGCAAAAGAAAAAGATTTAGAGATAATTGCAAAAAAATTATTCAACAAAGGAAAGGTTGGCAGCTGGAAGAGAATTTATAGTCACTATTATGGCTCAGAACAAAACGACTCTATTAAAAAGACTACTTAAAAAAAATAAATCTAATATTGCAATTAATGATATTGAAAATAACAAGCAATATAAAGTTTATGATCTTCTAAAGAAAATTAAACAAATTGAAAATTTCTTTAAAAAAAAAGATATAAAAAAAAATGATTTAATTTTAGTAGATTTACCAAATTCTTTGGAATTTATAGCTATTTATTTTACATGTATTTTTAATAAAATATCCATAGTGCCTTTAAGCAGAATTCTTTCTAGAGAACAAAAAAATTATATAAAAACATTTACCAAACCAAATTTTGTTTTAAAACCAAATTTTTTAAAGTCTAAATCAAACAAAAAATACATAAGAAGAAAATTTAAAAAAAACTACGCTATTTTTTTTACATCTGGAACAACCAATAGGCCTAAAGGAGTATGTCATACTTTTGATAATTTGATCGATAACGCTTTAGTCTTTAATAATTTTACACAAATAAAAAAAAAAATGAATTTCTTACATTTTTTACCAATGGGTTATATGGCGGGTTTTTTAAATTCTATTTTGTGCCCTATATTAGCTGAGTCCAATTTATTTTTAATTAAAAATTTCAATATAAATACTTCAATGAAGTTTTTTAAAATTTTAACAAATCATAAAATTAATTACTTCTGGGCCACTCCATCTTTGATAGATTTTTTAAATAAATTAAATTGTGATAAAAATTTAATTAACAAAGTTAAATCAAATTTAAATATGATATTTGTTGGCACAGCTCCATTTTCAAAAAAGTTGAATAATGATTTTTATAAAAAACTGAAAGTAAAATGCTTAGAAAGTTACGGATCAACAGAACAGCTTTTAATAAGTTCTAACTCGATCAATTTTAAAATATATAAATCAGGAAAAATTTTACCCAATGTTAAATGCAAACTTAATAATGAAAATGAAATGATTATTAATTCAAAATTTACATTTGATGGATATTTAAAAAAATATGATGAGATTGAAATGAGAAAATCAAAAATATTTGAAACAGGAGACCTTGCTAAAATAAATAAACATAATTATCTTGAAATTATAGGAAGAAAAAAAAATATAATAATAAAAAATGGAATAAATTATAGCCCAAAGTACTATGAAGAAAAAATAGAGAATTTTAGGTCTGTGAATAGGGTAATTGTTTTGGGTATAAGCGACAAAACTTTAAATCAAAAAATCTATGCAGTCATTGAAAAGAAAAATAAAATTAATTTAAAATTATTTACAAAAAAGATTAAAACTTTATATAAAGAAATTGATGAAGTAATATTTTTAAACAAAATTCCTCTAACAAAAATTGGAAAACCTGATATCAATCATCTAAATAAAATTATTAAAAAATTATGAAAAAAAAAACAAGAATTGTTGATTTATCCTTAATGTTTCATGATGGAATGCAAACTTATCACAAAAAATATCATCCTAAATTTAAAAGAATTAAGTCGGCTACACATAAAAGTCATAATCGAGAAGTTTCAACAATTCAAATAGGGAGTCATCTTGGTACGCATATTGATGCCCCCAGGCATTTTATTAAAGATGGTAAAACAATTGACCAGTACAATATTAGTAGTTTTTGTGGAAATGCAATTTTAATAAATTTAAGCAAAAAACCAAAAAAATCTGTCATTTCAATTAAGGATGTGAAAAATAAAATTAATAATTTTAAAGGTAAAATTGTAATTTTCAGATTTGACTGGACGGACAAATATTATGGTAAAAATAATTTTTTTTATGATCATCCATACTTAGATGCCAATTTATGTAAGTGGTTAGTTAAAAAAGGTATAAAACTTGTCGGTTTTGATAGTCCTCAACCTGATAACCCAAAAAACTCTTTCACAAAATATAAAGATGGAGAGAATCATAAAATTTTTTTAAAGAATGATGTTTTAATTATAGAATATCTAACTAATCTAAAAAAAATTGTTAAAAAAAAATTTTATTTTATTGGTGCACCCTTAAATATCCAACATTCTGACGGTTCGCCCGCTAGATGTATTGGAATATTTTAGATGCAAAATGAATTAATCATAAAATGGCTATTTAAGTTTTTGAAACTTAAATATAACAAAAAAAAAATTGACCTCTATTTTATGAATGAGAAATATATAGACTCTCTAAAAATATTTGAACTAATATCAATTATAGAAAAAAAATTTAATATTAAAATTTCACTTAATGATCTTCAAAAAAATACCACAGGAACAATAAAAGGTATGGCAAATTTAATAAATGAAAAAATCAATAGAAAAAAAATATCAAAGTAAAATTATTAAGTGTTTAAAAAGTCTAGGGATTAAAAAAAATGATGTCATTTTTTGTCATTCTAGAATGGTTTTTTTTAATAATTTTAATATAAAAAATCCAAAAAAAATTTGTGAAATTTTTTTAAATAGTTTTCTCAAAACCTTAGGCAAAAAAGGTGTTTTTTCATTACCAATATTTACCTATGATCATGCAAAAAAAAAAAATTTTTGATAAAAACAATATTAAAACAAATTGTGGAATACTTAGTGACTATATACTGAAAAAAAGAAATCTTAAAATTTATCCAGATCCTAATCTTGCGGTAGGAATTTTTGAACAAAAAAAATTTTTTTCATGTCTAAAAAATTATGATCCTTATAATGAAAATTCTTTTTTTTCTAAATTAAGCAAAAGAAATGGTAAAATATGCTTTATAAATACAGGACCAACATCAACTTTCATTCATTATATTGAGAAAAATCTTAATGTTCATTATAGATATAATAAGAAATTTAAAGGTAAAATTTTAATTAAAAATAAAATAAAAAATTTTAATTCTTATTTATTTGTAAAAAAAAAAAAAATTAAAAACTCTCACCCCACATTAAAATTTGAAAAAATTGTAAATAAGTCAAAAAAAATTAAAATTAAAAAATTTGATGGGGGATTCATTTCAGTAATTTCTGCTAATAACTATAAAGAAATAATTGAAAAAACTATTCAAAAAGATAAAAATTTCTTTATTAAAAATTAATTTTTTGTATCTTTATTTTTAAGTTTTTATTGCATTCGTATAGAGTATTCTTTAATAACTTGATTTAATTAACTAGATTTAAAATTACACGTTACTTTCAATAATGAAAAAAATATCTGATCTTAACTAAAAATGAAATTTCTTGTTTTAGGTGATATTTTTCCATCAGCATTAAAACTGTTAGAAAAAAAAATTCCATTATTTATTAAAAATCATAAAATCGATTTTATAATTGCCAACGGAGAAAATGCAGCAAATGATGCTAATGGAATTACAATTAACACTTCAAAGAAATTATTTGATATTGGAATTGATGTTTTAACATCTGGAAATCATATTTGGGATAAAAAGGAAATTTTAGAGTACATTCGAACTGAAAAAAGATTGTTAAGGCCTTTAAATATGTCAAATAATTTACCAGGTATAGGTATAAATGTGTTTGAGAAAAAAGGAAAAAAAATTTGTGTAATTAACTTAATGACAAATTATTTTATGTCAAAGTCTAATAATGTGTTTACAGTTGCAAAATCTATAATCAAAAGAATGAAATTAAAAAAAAATTGTGATTATATTATCGTAGATATTCATGGAGAATTTGCTGGAGAAAAAATGGCATTAAGTCATTTATTTGATGGTAAATCTACGATAGTATTTGGATCTCATACACATATCCCAACTTCTGACTCAATGATTTTACCTGGAGGGACAGCTTATCAAACTGATCTTGGAATGTGTGGAGATTATGACTCAGTTATAGGGTTAAACAAAAAAATTTTTTTAAGAAAAATGTTAAAAATTCCAACAGAAAAACAAAATTTACCAGCTTTTAAAAATGCGACTATTTGTGGAGCAATTATTAAAGCAAATAATGTGACAGGTTTAGCAAATTCTATTAGCCAAATTATTATTGGCGGAAATTTTAATAATAAAATTTTAACATTTAAATAAATAAATAATTAAACTAAATGATAAATTTTTCTATTACTAAAGAACAGCTATCAGATTTCCTAAATTTACATTATAAAGTTTTTTATCCTTTAAAACATTTTGTAAATTATAAACAATTCAAAAGTATTTTATTTTCAAAAAAAATTGATGATAAATTTTTTCCTTTACCTATTTTTTTTGGGATTGATAAAAAAAATTTTAATAAAGTAAAAAAGCAAAAATTTCTTAAATTATTTTATAAAAAAAATTTTTTGTGTCTGATTAAAATAAAAGATATTTTTCAAATAGACTCAAATATTATTGGGGAAAAAATTTTTGGTAAAAATTTTAAAAAACATCCCTATTTCATTAAACATATTAAAAAAAATTTTGCGTACTTAGATTTTAAATATGAAAAATTAAACAAGCAAAATCTTAAACATAAAGATTTCATATCCCCTTCACAATTAAAAAAAAAAATGAAAAACAAAAAAACCCTTGCTGGATTTCATACTCGAAATGTTCCACACTCAGCACATCAATGGGTCCATCTTTTTTTGATGAAAAAATATAAAAAAGTTTTAATTCAGCCACTTATTGGTCAATATAAAAAAAATGAGTACCTTGATAAAGTGATTATTAAAAGTAATAAACTTGTAGCAAAAATGTATGGAAAGAATAAAGCTTTTTATGCTCCATATTTTTCATATCCTAGATATGGTGGCCCTCTTGAATCTGCTTTACATGCAATTGTAAGAAAAAATTATGGATGTTCTCATTTTTGGGTAGGAAGAGACCACGCTGGTTATAAAAATTTTTATAAAAAATATACTTCTCAAAAATTTTGTAAAAAAAATGAGGCTAAATTAGGGATTAAAATTATTGCACAAAGTGAGCCATATTTTTGTGTCAATTGTAAAAAAATTGTTAACAAAAAATGTCTTAAAAAAAGTTGTAAAGTTTCAAAAAAAATGATGATTAGTGGAACAAAAATAAGAAGTTTAATAATTAAAAAAAAAGAAATACCGGAATATTTAATGCATAAAAAAATAAGTCAACTTCTAAACAATAAATCTATATTAAAACATTAAATGAAATATGACTTAGCAATTATTGGTTTTGGGGTAATTGGCGTAGAGTCTTTGCATGCAATTGCTACTAAAATAAATAAAAACAAAAAAATAAATATTGCAATAATAGAAAAAGATATCAAAAATATACCAGGTGGGGTGGCTTATAGTAAATTGAAATCTAAATTTGGTTTTTTTAATAACCCATTAAGATTATCACACCCTTCTTTCAAATCTTGGATACAAAATAAAAAAAATATTCATAAAATAATTAATTTTATTAAAAAAAACCCAACTTATAATCTTGAAAAATGGTTATTAACAAATATTAAAAATTTATTAAAAAAAAATATTCCTGGTGAAACCTATTTTCCAAGACTGGTTTATTCTTTTTATCTTGAGGATAAAATTTTTGATTTCTTTAAAATAAAGTCAAAAAAAAAAATAAAAATATCTTTTTTTAGAGGTAATGCCGAAAAGTTGGTATTTAATAAAAAATATTTAATCATAAGATCAAAAAATAATTTTACTTTTTTTAAAATTAATACAAATAAAAATTTGATTGATGTTAAAAACTTAGATCAAAAAATTAAATTTATTGAATGCAAAAAAATTATATTAGGTAATGGCTTACTACCTCCAAAAAAAATTAAAGTATCAAACAAACATTTAGCAAAAAATTATATTTGGGATTTTTATTCTGAGGGAGGTACTTCAAATCTTTTAAAGAAAATTGAAAAATTTAAAAATTTTGAAAAAAAAATTATTATAACATTTATAGGTAATAAAGCTGGGTTGTTGGAAACTATGCTGCAATTAAAAGACTTGATTTTTAAAAAAAATTATAACATTTTTATAAATATTATTTCAAAAAAAATTGCTACTTTAAATAAAGCTAAATTTTCAAATAAAATTAAAAAATATAAATTTATTTTTTTTGTTGATAGATACATTGACGAAATAAAAAAGGCAGTACAGATTTTAGATCTATTAAAAAAAGAATTTAAAAATGCCAGAATTTCAAATTATAATAAATATGATGTTTGGACAGAAATTTTAAGTAAAAAAATTCTAAATAGATCAATACAAAAACTGAATAAAGATGAAAAAAAAATATATAACCTTTTTATATTCCCAAAAATTAGAAACATAACTAGATTCACGTATCCAGAGCCTATTTCTGCGAAAGAATATTTAGATAATTATAAGAAAATAACAATGGTTAAAGGTAAAGCGGTTTCAATTACATCTTTAAAAAACATTTTATTTGTTAAAATGGACAATAAAAAAATAATTAAAAGTCATATTGTTGTTAACGTCTCAGGTCCTGTAAATTTAGATCAGTTAAATTCTGAGTCTAATTTAATTAATTCAATCAAATCTAATATAAATAAGTTTGACAAGAGAGGCTTTATAACTGATAAGAACTTTATGCTAACGGATCAAATATATGCCCCTGGTATTATATCTTATAATTTTAACCCTTCCAGACAAACAATTATAAAAGCTATTACAAATAATTCTCAGAAAATAGTTAAGGCAATCTTAAAAAAATAAGAAAGGTGAAAAAATGAATTCAGTAAAGGATCAACTGTCTTGGGAACAATTTAAGATTCATAGTGAAAAAGTAAAAAAACCTCTATCAAAAGTTTCTGAATTTAATAGGCTTATTGCACACTCTAAAAATTTTTTTTTAATCTCAGGTTACGGTGCTTTTACTGACGGATATATTCTGATTATTTCGAAAGACTTTATTCCTTCGTATGGTTTGACAAAAAAAGATGAGATTGATGAAGTTAAGTTTTTAATAAGATTAATTAAAGATTTTATAAAAAACAAATATGATAAAAAAACAGTGATTTTTGAACATGGGATGTGTGCTTGTATTGGAGGTTTAGACAGAGCACATCTACATTTAATGAGTGTTTCAAAAAATTGTAATCAACAACATATTAAAGACTCAATTAATCAAGTCTTATACAATAGAAAAGCAGGAGTAAAATATATTGAATATAACAACTATAAACTTGAAAATTTGCACGATATTAATCAAATTTATGAAAATTATAAAAATACAGATAATATAAAAATAGTTGGTGATATAATGAAAATTAAGGATATTCAAAATTTACCAGTTAAAGAATGGCCTATGGTAACTTTAAATCATATTACTAAAGGTGGACATTATGTATTTTTTGATAGCGGAGATCAAGAGTCTTCTTTTTTAACAACTCACAACTTTCAAACTCAATTTGGAAGAGAAGTCGTTTTTGAAATAGAAAAACTTTTAGATAAAAATTTTAATTCTGAAGTTAAAAAACTTGAGAAAAGTAATCCGTATGCAGAGGTATGGAGATGGCAAAATTATATGTTTGAAAAAACAATAATAAAAACAATTGATGACGCTCGTAAATTTTTTAAAAATATCAATATCAAATACTCTCAAGAATTAAAAAAATATCAATTTAAGATAATTTAAACTTAATCTTATAAATCCAACATCTGGTTAGATTGTTGTAATAAAAATTTTTTTCAGTGCATAAATCAAGCCAATTGAGCTATTAGTACTGGTCAGCTGCACGCATTACTGCGCTTCCACATCCAGCTTATCAACGTGGTGGTCTACCACGGCTCTATAGGAAGAACTAGTTTTGAGGTGAGTTTCCCGCTTA
>MDTG01305718.1_pt1 | contig 20471 bp, 26 predicted proteins | sample 811421 | NCBI WGS metagenome assembly MDTG01 (sample SAMN05326645, study PRJNA326480) | marine metagenome | isolation source: seawater | place: Pacific Ocean: South East | collected 2011
AATTTGCAAAGGAGATTATGATCATCTACCAGAAGCTGCATTTTATATGGTTGGAACAATAGAAGAAGTTGTTTCAAAAGCAGAAAAAATGGCAAAAGAGGCAGCAGCTTAAATGAGTGAAAATTTCAATTTAGAAATCATTTCACCAGAGAAGAAACTATTAGAAGATAAGGTAAACTCAATAACTTTACCGGCATTTGAAGGAGAAATGACCATCTTATCAAACCACATACCATTAATTACTTTTTTAAGGCCAGGAATTATTAAAATTAGTGGAAATAAAGAAATACAGTATTTTGCTGAGGAGGGAACTGTAGAGTTTTTTAATAATAATTTGACAATACTTTCGTCAACAATTTTAGAGTTTAATGAACTTTCTAGGGAAAAAGTTTCTAGTCTTATTGAAGAAAGCAAAAACTTGCTAAATCAAGATGATGTAGATGATAAAAAACGATATATTATTTCCCACAAACTAGATTGTTTGTCTAAAATTAATTTATAAAAGATCTTATTTTAGGTAATAATTCTTCATAAACTCTTTTTTTAAATTCTACAATTACTATAGGAAGTTTTTCTATATCAAGCCACTGCCATTCTATAAACTCAGGTTTACTTGTTTCAAGATTGATTTCAGTATCGTTACCAACAAATCTGACTATGAACCACTTCTGTTTTTGCCCTCTATATTTACCTTTCCATATTTTTCCTAAAAGATATTTAGGTAACTCATATTCTAACCACCCGTTTATCTCTTTTAAAATTTTAATATTTTTTATCCCAGTTTCTTCTTCTAATTCTCTTTTCATGGCATCAATAAATTCTTCACCATGATTTACGCCACCCTGCGGCATTTGCCATTTATCAACTGGATTATCTCTTCTTTTACCAACAAACACTTTATTTTCTTTGTTAAGAACAATGACACCAACACCTATCCTGAGTGGCAAATTGTCCTCGCTTTTCATATTTTGAGAAGCTTAATTGCGTAATTTAATTGATTGTCTGAGGAACTATTTAACTGGAATTTTTCTCCTTTTTCTACAACTTCAATATCCGGTGACACTCCCACCTCAGATATTGATTTTCCAGATGGTAAATAGTATTTAGATACTGTAAGTCGAATACCCCCACCATCACTAAGAGGTATAACTGACTGCACAGATCCTTTACCGTAAGTATTTTCACCAAGTATAATTGCTCTCTTATGATCTTGTAAGGCACCAGCAACTATTTCTGATGCAGATGCAGATCCACCATTTATAATTACAATTATTGGCTTACCATTAACACTGTCACCTTTTTTTGCAAAAAATCTTCTATTCTCTATAAGTCTTCTTCCTTTAGTAGAAACAATTTCTCCATCATCTAAGAAAAAATCAGTTACATTTATTGCTTGAGTTAAAAGACCACCGGGATTATTTCTTAAATCAAGTATGTATCCTACGGGTTTATTTTTAATTTCAAATTTTTTTATATTTTCAACTAATTGGTTGCTACTGTTGTTGTTAAATGCTTTTAATCTTAAATATGCGATATTTTCTTTTATAATTTTTGCTTCAACAGATTTAATTTCGATAATTTCTCTTTTTATAATCTTATCTAAAGCTTTTTTATTACCTTTTCTTCTTATAGTTAATTTAATAGTACTTCCAACTGGGCCTCTCATCATCTTGACTGTTTCCATTAGGCTTTTTCCTTGTACCTGAATGTCGTCAATTTTAACTATGTAATCCCCAGCTTTAATTCCTGCTCTTGATGCCGGTGTATCATCTATTGGAGAAATAACTTTCACTACACCAGCTTCCATACCAACTTCAATACCAAGACCACCAAACTCACCTTTTGTATCTGTTTCAACACTTTTAAAAAGCTCAGGATTCATATATGCGGAATATGGATCCAATGATTGTAGTGCTCCATTTATTGCAGAGTCAATCATTTCTGAATGATCAACATCATCAACGTATTCTTTTTTTATTTTTTCTAAAACTTCACCAAATAAGTCTATTTTTTTATAAAGTTTTTCATCTGTGCTGCCATAAACTTTTGCTGATAAAATAAAAAAAATAAATAAACTTTTTAATATATTTTTCATAAAGAAATCTCTTTTTTGTCAGTTGGGTCGTACCACATTTTTTCTAAATCATAAAATTTTCTTTTTTCAGGATGAAAAATATGTACAATTATATCAATTGTATCTATTAATTTCCAGTCAGAGCTAGTTTTGCCTTCAACGCTATATTTTCCCAAATTATTTTCTCCAAGTTTTTTTACTATTATTTCAGAAAGTGACTGTATATGTCTAGATGAATTTCCAGAAGCTATAATCATATAATCAGCTATTGAAGATTTACCTTTTAAATTGATTGAAATAATATTTTTTGCTTTATTTTGATTTAAAGTTTTTTCAATAAATTTTTTTAATTTTAAAACTTCCATCAATTTCGATACTTTAAATAATTTTTTCTTATTTTTGAAGACGAAATATTAATTCTTTTTGCCTTAATAAATAGTATTTTCTGCTTTCCAAGAGAATTTAAAGCTTTACATGTTAAAACTTGCTTCATGAATCCTGTTCGAGGAAATACGGTAATTTTACATAAACTAGCTATTTTTTTCCACTGATGCCACTTATGAAAGTTTGTTAAGTTATCAGAACCCATTAAAAAAAAAATTTTTGACCCTTTATTATTTTTAGCTATATATTCAATTAGTTTAATTGTTTTTGAAGATTTTATTAAATTATCAAAGCTTTTCACCTCAATTTTTTTTATGTTTTTTGTTATTATTCTTGAAAGAATTATTCTATTTTTTAATGTAATACTTGATTTTTGCTTTAATGGATTTTTCTTTGTCACAGACCAGATAAGTTTTGATAGACCCAGTTTTTTAATTGCAAATTTAGCTATTTCTAAATGTCCTATATGTGGTGGATCAAAAGTACCCCCTAAAACTCCAATTTTTCTAAAACTTTTTTTTAAAGTTTTCATTTATTGGGATCTAATTGTACCTTTCCCTTTTACAATATACTTATAAGACGTTAATTGATTAATACCAACTGGCCCTCTCGGAGGCATTTTGTTTGTTGAAATTCCAATCTCACCTCCAAACCCAAACTCACCACCATCAGCAAATTGTGTAGAGGCATTATGCATTGCTATAGAACTATTAACATTTGTTAAAAAATATTTAGCATTTTTAAAATCATTTGTAATTATGCTGTCAGTATGCATTGTTCCAAATTTCAAAATATGATCAACAGCTTCTTCAACATTTTTGACAGTTTTGATTGAAATTATTTTATCCAGATACTCAGTATGCCAGTCTTTTTTATCAGCTCTTTTTAATTTGTAATTAAAATGTTTATTAATTTTATTATCAACCCTTACTTCACACCCATTATCTATTAGAGAATTAATAATTTTAAAACCATGTGATAATACAATTTTTTCATGTATTAATAATGTTTCTAAAGCTCCACAAATACTTGTTCTTCTCATTTTTGCATTTAAAATAATTTTTTCTGCCATTTTTAGGTTAGAGTTTTTGTCTAAATAAATGTGACACAAACCTTCAAGATGGCCTATAACATTAACTTTCGATAACTTTTGAACTTTTTTAACTAAATTCTTACCTCCTCTTGGAACAACCACATCTATATAATTTCCCATTTTTGAAAGTATATGGTCTACAATTTTACGATCTTTACTTTCTATAAATTGAATACAGTTTTCATCTATTTTATTTTTTCTTAACGACTTTCTGAACAAATCTGCCAAAATCTTGTTGGTATGATATGCTTCTGATCCACCTCTTAAAATTGCACAATTTCCAGATTTAAGACACAAAGCAGCTACATCGGCTGTAACGTTTGGTCTACTTTCATAAATTACTGCAATTACTCCAATCGGTATTGAAACTTTTTGAATTAACAATTTATTAGGCCTTTTCCATTTTGACAAAGTTTTTCCAATTGGGTTTTTAAATTTTTTAATATTATTAACTGCAATCTCAATTTGCTTTATTCTTTCTTTATTCAACATTAGTCTATCGAATAATCTTTCTCTTTTAATTTTTTTTAAATCTTCTCTATTTTTTTTAATAATTTTTGATGTATTTTTTTTAATAAGAAGACTGTAATCTGCAAGAGTTTTTTTAATTTTACTATGTCGTATTTTTCTCAAATGAGCAGATGCTTTTTTTGCTTTTATTCCAATGTTTTCTATATATTTCATTTTATAATTTTACCATGTCATCTCTGTGTACAATTTCAGATTTACTAGCATACCCTAAGATTTTATCTATTTGATCAGTTTTAAGTCCTTTTATTTTTTCAATCTCTTCAGAAGAAAAAGAGGTTAATCCTCTCGCACAATCTTCACCATTTTTGTCTACTATTAAGATGTTATCTCCTTTTACGAATTTTCCTTCAATTTTTATGATACCTGCTGGAAGAAGACTCTTTCCGTTTTTGAGTGCCTTAATAGCTCCGTCATCAATAAAAATTTTTCCTTCACTAACAACTGAACTAACAATCCATTTTTCCCTTGCATGAAGGCTAGATATTTTTGGAATAAACCAAGTACATTTGTTGTTTTTTAGAAGATCGTAAACTGGCCTAGGTTTATTTCCGTTTGCAATGGCCATATAACATCCAGAATTCATACAAATTTTTGCCGCTTGTAACTTAGTTTTCATACCACCGGATCCATAATTACTTTTTTTATTTTTAACAAATGAATATATTTTTTCATCAATACTATTTACTTTTTTTATTATTTTATTATTTTCATTAGGATTATAAAGTCCACCTACATCAGAAAAATTAATCAATACATCCGCACTTATTATTTGAGCTACTCTTGCCGCTAAACGATCGTTATCACCATACTTAATCTCAGAAGTTGCAGTAGTATCATTTTCATTTACTATTGGAATAGCTTTTATTTTAAACAAATTTTCAAAAGTTCTTTTTGCATTAATTGCCCTTCTTCTTTGTTCAGTATCATCTAAAGATATTAAAATTTGACCAATTTTTATTTTATTTCTTTCGAAAATTTTCCTGTATATATTTATTAAGTGTATCTGACCAACAGAAGCAACAGCCTGGCTCATTTCTAGCTTAATTTTTTTTCTATTAATTTTTAAATAACTTTGACCAAGAGCTATTGCTCCTGAGGAAACTACAACAATATTTTTATTTTTTTTAACCAAATTTCTCAAATCTTTTGCAAAACTTGTTAACCATTTTTCTTTAAGTTTACCTTTTCCATCAACAATATTTGAAGAACCTATTTTAAATACTAATGTTTTAGCTTTATCTATATACATTTTTTATAAATTTCTTTTTTAATTTTTTCAAAGTTTTCATTTGATATTAAAGAGGTAATTTCAAAATTCTTTTTTACTTTAGTTTTAAACTGCTTTAGTTTCAAACTTACCGAACCCATATTTACTAAATCTAATTTATTAAAAATAATTATTTCTTTTTTTTTTAAAATACTTTTATCATATTTGGACAGTTCATTTCTTATTTTTAAATAGTTACCCAATATATCATTCTCAGATATATCAATTAAATGAATCAAGGTCTTACATCTTTCAATATGTCTTAAAAATTTATCTCCTAAACCAACTCCTTTATGTGAGCCCTCTATTAGCCCAGGTATGTCGGCTAAAACTATTTCTTTATGGTTAATATTCATAACGCCAAGATTAGGATTAATTGTTGTAAATGGATAATTGGCAATCTTTGGTCTTGCTCTGGTACATTTAGAAAGAAAGCTGGACTTACCTGCATTTGGCAATCCAATAATTCCAACATCAGCGATAACTTTTAATTGTAACCATATCCAAAATTCTTCCCCCTTTTTACCATCTGTTTTTTTTCTTGGAGCTCGATTTGTAGAACTTTTAAATCTTGTATTTCCAAGTCCACCTTTTCCTCCACTTGCAACTAAAAATTTTTCTTTATTTTTAGTAAGATCATAAATTAAAGTATTATTATCTTCTTCGTAAATTTGTGTTCCAATAGGAACTTTTAGTATTAAATCTTTTCCAGTTCGCCCAGTTTTATTTTTTTTACTACCTGGCTTTCCGAACTCAGCTTTAAAATGTTGTGTATATCTGAAATCAATTAAAGTATTTAGATTTCTTTCTGCTTCTAAAATTATAGAGCCACCATTGCCACCATCACCACCATCTGGTCCACCAAATTCAATATATTTTTCTCTTCTAAAACTGGCAGAACCTGATCCACCGTTTCCAGCCTTAATATAAATTTTTGCTTGATCGAGAAATTTCATTTTGAGAAGTAGTTATATTTGCTACTTAAAATTATTTGGGAACAACAGATACTAGAGTTCTGTTTGCTTTAGATTTTTTGAATTTCACTTTTCCATCTATTAATGAAAAAATTGAATGGTCTTTTCCCATTCCAACGTTATTTCCTGGATGAATTTTAGTTCCTCTTTGACGAATTATTATGTTACCAGGTTTAACTACCTGTTCCCCATATCGTTTAACACCCAATCTTCGCCCGGCACTATCTCGTCCATTCTTGGTCGTTCCGCCAGCTTTTTTTGTTGCCATAATTTTTACTTCTTGCTTTTTGTTTTAACTGCTATTTTTTTTACTTTTAATTTTTTATCTGATTTTTCATCATTTGACAATTTTATTTTATCCGCTTTTATTTCAGAAACAACTTTTCCGCCTTTTGATAAAATTTTTATTATCTGAATTTTTGAAAGTGGTTGTCTATGTCCATATCTTTTTCTTGAATTTTGTCTTCTTCTCTTTTTAAAAACTAATATTTTTTTATCTTTAATGTTGTCTAGCAATAACGCTTCAACACTAGCTCCTGCTATTGTTGGGTTTCCAATCTCAGTATTTTTATCATCATTTAAAAGTAAAACTTTTTTAAATTCTACTTTTTTTCCTTTTGGAATATCCAATTTTTCGACTTTAAGAATATTGCTTGCAGCAACCTTATATTGCTTTCCACCTGTTTCTATTATTGCAAAAGACATAAAATAATTTCAGTTAAATTTAAGGCAATATAACCTGGTACTTTACCAAGTCAAGTTCAATGATGTTAAAATTGATCTTTTAAAGTCCTTAACTTTGTAAAAACTTCCAATTTAGTAGCATTATTCATTTTAAGATTATCTTTAATTTTTTCATTATCACACCTTAAAAAAATATTGGTTTCTAATTCTTCTGATAAAGAAACTGGAACAGTTGGAATTTTTTTTTTCAATTTATTTTTGACTTCGATAAGTTTTTTTAAAAGTTTTTTATTATCTTTATCAATACTTATGCAAAAATTTCCGTTATTATTTGTGTATTCATGGCCACAATAAATCATGGTATCTCCAGGTAAACTTTTAATTTTTTCTATTGATAAAAACATTTGTTCGTAAGATCCTTCAAATATTCTTCCACATCCTAATGAAAATACAGTATCACCTGTGAATATTACTTTTGAGTCTTTAGAAAAAAATGAAATATGATCAAGTGTATGACCAGGAATATAAATAATTTTAAAATTAGTTTTTCCAAAAATGAAATCTTCATTGTCTTTTTTTTTTATATCTGCACCCGGAACTTTATTTTCACCATAAGCTGAACAAATAATTGTGGATTTATATTTTTTTTTTAATTCTAAATTTCCTCCTACATGATCACTATGGTGATGAGTGTTTAATATAAAATCTAATTTTTTATGGGATTGACTAATCGCTTTATCTATTGATTCAAACTCAGATGGATCAACAACTCCCACTATATTTGTTTGTTTATCTCTAATTAGATAGCTATAATTGTCTGATAGGCATTTAATAATTAAAATATCTAACATTTAGCTTAATAAAAATATACCAAGTTTAGAAAATAGATTTTTTATTTCAAGATTACTTTTTTTAATTTCAGATGTTCTATCTTCATTAATTCCAATAACTTTATCAATTTTAATATTTTTTTCTAAACAAAAATCAAATAAGTCCTTAATTGTGCACATATGAAGATTGGGTGTATTATACCATGTGTTTGGTAAAGTTTTTGTCACTGGCATTTTACCAAAAAATAATAATTTTGTTCTAACTTTCCAATATCCAAAATTTGGTATTGATATAATCACAGATTTTCCAATTCTCAACAAATCTCGCAAAACTTTCTCTGGATTATAAAATGCCTGAAGTGTTTGACTTAATACTACAAAATCGAAAGATTGACTTGGAAATTGATTAAGTTCAGTTTCTGCATTGCCCTCAATTACCGAAAGACCTTTGTAAATACATTTTTTAACATTTTCTTCTTGTAGCTCCAAGCCTCGTGCCTCTATATTTTTTTCTTTAATGAGAACATTCATTAAAGACCCATCACCACAACCAACGTCTAAAACTCTAACGTTTTTAGGAAGCAAATCGGCAATTACTTTAAATTCTTTTTTCATTTCTAAATTTCAAATACATAGAGTCTATAAATCCTTTTACAGTTTTTAAAAACTCTGGTTCATTTACCAAAAAGGAGTCATGACCTTTATCAGTTTTTATTTCTGAAAATGATACATCAGCTCCAGCAGCATTAAGAGCGATTACGGTATCTTTATTTTCTTTTGTCGTATAAAGCCAATCAGATGAAAAAGAAATAACTAAAAATTTTGTTTTTTGGCCAGTGAATGCCTCAATAAGTCCTCCTTTATATTGTCTAGATAAATCAAAATAATCCATTGCTCTAGTTATATATAAAATTGAATTTGCATCGAATCTTTCTACAAAAGCGTAGCCCTGATGTCTTAAATAGCTTTCAACTTGGAAATCTGCATCAAAACTGAATTCGTAATCAGCTTTTTCCTGAAGTTTTCTTCCAAATTTTTCTTGCATACCTTTTTCAGATAGATAACTAATATGACCAACCATTCTTGCTACTGCTAAACCATTTTTTGGTTGAATATTTTTTTTTAAATATTTGCCCTTGTCCCATACAGGATCAGCCATAATAGCCTGTCTTGCTAACTCGTTTAAAGCAATATTTTGCGCACTATGACTTGTGCTACAAGCAATTGGCATTGCACAAAAAGTTTTATTTGGAAAAGTTGCACAAAACTGAAGAGCCTGCATACCACCCATAGATCCTCCGGTTGCGCAAAGAAGTTTTTTAATGCCTAGGTGATCTAATAAAGTTTCTTGAGCCTTAACCATATCTCTTATGGTTATTACTGGAAAATTTAATCCATAAGGCTCATTTGTTTTTTTATTTATTTCTTTAGGTCCCCAAGAACCCATGCATCCCCCAATAACATTTGCACAAATCACAAAATACTTATTTGTATCTATTGCTTTATTTGGTCCAACGGCCGATACCCACCATCCTTCTTTCTTAGTTACTGGATTTACTCCGGTTACAAACTGATCTCCCGTAAGAGCATGAAAAACAAGTATGGCATTATCTTTAGCTTGGCTTAATTTTCCATAAGTTTCATATGCCAAAGGAAAATCTTTAACAGTTTGCTTACAATCTAGCAAAAGAGGTCTTGATATATTTAATTTTTTAATATTTTCTAATTTATCTTTCATATAAAAAAAAACCCAGCTAGACTGGGCAAAAAAACCCTGTTTAGCTGCATTTACTTAGCGCTCGCAATTCGGTTAAATCAGCGCTAGGCGAATATATACTAAATCGCCACAAACATGTCAATTTATTCAAATAAATTTATTTCCATTATACAAATGGAGTCTCTTTTAATATAAGACATCTAAAATAATATGAAATTACCAAGACCTAGAAAAATTATAGCAGAGAAGTATGTTGCGGGATTAAGTTTATTCAAAAGCAGAAGAAGTCCAATCAAATTATCTGCAAATGAATCCGCATTAGGACCTAGCCCTAAAGCAGTGAGGTCATATAATTCTATTGGCAAAGGGTTTGTAAGATATCCCGACTCAGATGGTACTTTTTTTAGAAAGGTTCTTGCAAAAAAATTTAATTTAAAGAAAGACAGAATTATTCTAGGTTCAGGATCAGATCAAATATTTGAATTAGTTTGTAAGCTTTTTTTAAATAAAGGAGATGAGGTTATTGTTACACAGTATAGTTTTATAATTTATAGAATTTACAGCAGAATGTGTGGGGCAAAAGTGAAGTTTGCTAAAGAAGAAAACTTTACACCATCCGTAAAATCAATATTGGACTGTGTTAATAGAAAAACAAAAATTGTTTTTTTAGCTAATCCAAATAATCCAACAGGAACATATTTAGATAGAAATGAGATGTTAGAATTAAGAAAGAAATTAAGAAGTGATATTCTATTGGTAGTAGATGATGCATACTGTGAGTTTATAGAAGACTCTAATTTTGCTTCTGGAATAGAATTATTTTCTAAATCAAAAAATGTTTTGATAACAAGAACATTTTCGAAAATATATGGTTTAGCAGGATTAAGAATAGGGTGGGGTTATTCTTCAAATGAAATAATAAAAAAACTGTATGAAATTAAACCCCCATTTAATGTTAGTAGGCCAGCCTTGTTCGCTGCAACACAAGCGGTAAAAGATACCAATTGGCTTAATAAAGCTATTAAACATAACAATTATTGGTCTGAAAAAATATTTGATGTGATAAACGAAATTGGTATTGCAACCAACAAAACAAATGTTAATTTTTTTTTATTAAATTTTGATTTTGTTGACAAATCATCGTCTCAAATATTTAACAAGTTAGCTAATTCAGGGATACTTGTAAGACAGATGGACGTTTATAATATCAAAAATTCATTGAGAGTTACAATAGGCAACAGCTTTGAAAATAAAAAACTTATTTCAACACTAAGGAAAATTTTTAATGTTTGAACAAGTATCAATAATTGGTTGTGGTTTAATTGGCTCTTCTGTCTTTAGAGCTTTAAAAAAAGGTAATTTAGTTAAAAAGGTGATTACTTTTGATAATGATAAATCTGTTAGCGAAATTATTAAAAAAGAAAATCTTTCAGATAAGATAGTTTCTAACCCAAAAGAAGCAGTCAATAATTCTGATTTAGTTTTAATATCAACTCCTTTAAGCGGATTTAAATCAGCAGTTGGATCAATTAAAGATCATCTTAAGCCTGGATCAATTTTGACAGACACAAGTTCAGTTAAAAAGGGTCCAAATGAAATTATAAGAAAATTTAAATTAAATAATATTTCATGGATTCCAAGCCACCCTGTTGCTGGAACAGAAAAGAGTGGACCAATGGCGGGTTTTTCAGAGTTATTTAAAAACAGGTGGACAATATTATCTCCTGAGTCACATGTAAAAAAAGAGGATATAAAAAAAATTAGTAACTTTTGGGAATCAATAGGGAGTAAAGTAAAAATAATGTCTATAACAGAACACGATCAAATTTTGTCTCTAACAAGTCATCTTCCACATGTAATCGCTTATAATATTGTTAAAACTTCAATGAATCACGGAGACAAACAAAAAAACGATATAATAAGGTTTAGTGCCGGTGGCTTAAGAGATTTTACACGTATTGCAGCATCCGACCCAATAATGTGGAAAGATATATTTATTGATAACAGCGAATTAATAATTAATGCAATTGATAAATTTGTTCAAAATCTAACAGAATTTAAAAATGCTATTGCAGAAAAAGATAGTAAAAAACTTCTTGATATATTTGAAAAATCTAAAGAATTTAGGAAAGAAATTATCAAAGCAGGTCAAGATACTAATAAGCCTGATTTTGGTAGAAAATAATTAGCTTATCAAATCAATTTCTTTATAAATATTGTCTTGTAATTTTTCTACAAATTTTTCTTTTTCTAAACCAGGCTCTATAGGATCTAGAAAAGATATAACTATGTTACCTGGGTACTTGCTAAAACTATTTTTTGGCCAGACTTTTCCTGTATTTAAAGCTACAGGTACACAAGGTAATTTTAAGGCTTCATAAATTTTACCTACCCCTTTTTTAAAAGGTGTACGTTCTTTATAATCAATTCTGGTACCTTGTGGGAAAATTAATACAGGTCTTTTACTTTCATTAGTCTTACTTAAAATTCTTTCAAAAAAATTCAAATTTTCTTTTGTTGCAGTATCTCTTACTATTTCAACTGCACCAATTTTTTTTAAACACCAACCAAAAACAGGGATTTTAATTAGTTCTTTTTTTAATATAAAAATAGGACCAGGAATTACAACTTGCAGAGCAAATGTTTCAAACATTGATTGGTGAGCAGAAGCGACAAAATACTTTTGATGTTTTTTCAAATTTTCTAAACCTCTAAATTCTACTACAGAATTATTAAAGAATTTAAGTAAAAAAATAATATACTTTGACAAGATTTTTCCTGCACAAATCATATGTGTGTCTTTTAAAAATAATAGTGGTACCGCTACTAAGCATGCGATTACTATTCCTGAGTATAGGAAAATATTAAAAAATAATGATCTTAAAAATATCATTTACTAAATGATTTCAGAAATTTTCTGTCTTTTTCTTATGATTTTAATTTTTCCTCTTTTTAAAAGTATTTCCGAAGCAAGAGGTTTTGTGTTGTAATTAGATGATAAAGTTGAACCATAAGCTCCAACATTTGTAATAGCAACCAGGCCATTTTCCATAACAAAGGAAAAATTTTTATATTTTAAAAATGTGTCGGTACTTTCACAAATGGGCCCAACAAATTCTACATTTCCATTGATTCTTCTTTTTAATTTTAAAACAGGAATAATGTTATGTCTAGCATTATACAATGCAGGACGCATAAAATCATTCATACCTGCATCAATAATTATAAAATTTTTTTTACCGTTTTTTTTAATGAAAACAATTTTCGAAATTAAAGTTCCAGCATTACCCACAATAAACCTTCCTGGTTCAAAAATAATTTTACAATTTAATTTTTTTTGAAATTTTTTAACTAAATTTGAATATTTTCTTATATTTATTTTTTTTTCATTACTTTGGTATGGGATACCAAACCCGCCTCCAAGATCTACATATTCAAAATTGATTTTACTCAATTTTATTATTTTAAATAAAACATCAAGAGTTTTTTTGTATGGCCCTACAGATGTAATCTGACTTCCAATATGTACACTAATTGCCTTTATTTTTATATTTTTAAAATTTTTAGCTGTTTTGCAAAAACTTAAAAAATTTGACTTAGGTAAACCAAATTTGCTATCTATTTTTCCTGTAGAAATCTTTGAGATAGTATTAGCGTCAACACCTGGATTTATTCTGATGCCAATCGGAGTAATGCAGTTCATTCTTTTTGATATTTTATTAATTAATTTAGCCTCACTTTCTGACTCAATATTAATCAATAAAAGTCTTTTTCTAATTGCTAATTTAAGTTCATTTTCAGTTTTGCCAACACCAGAAAAAACGATTTTATTTGGTTTAATTTTAGCCTTTAAGGCTTTTAGTAATTCACCTTCTGAAACTACATCAGCCCCAGATCCTAATTTTCCCAATTCTGATATTAAAGATACATTAGAATTAGATTTAACAGAAAAACAAACTATAGGGTTTATTTTTTTGAAGTAATTGGAAAAATTTTCAAAATTATTTTTAATTTTTTTATATGAATATACATAAAATGGTGTGATGTTATTTTTAGCAATACTTTTAATGGAAGCATTGTCTATAAATAGGTTATGACCTTTGTAATTAAGACTCATATTTTTATAAATTAACAATAGTTTTTTTTTCTATTTTTATTCCTTCATATTTTGGTTCATCTTTTTTTCCACAGCCAGAAAAAAAAGTAAGAATTAGAATAATAAATAATATCTTTTTCATTTTAATTCAAAATTATATTTTTTAATCATTTTTTTTACGTTTTTCGTTGCTGTACCACCATATGAACTTTTTGAATTCATAGAGCTCTGAACATCAAATATTTTTTCAATATTAATCTCAATATTTTTGATAAATTTATTTAATTCACCTACTGATAGTTCATCTAATCTCTTATTCTTTTTTTCTGCGTAATTAACAACTTTTGATGAAATAGAATAAGCTTTTCTAAAAGGAAGTTTTTTTTTCTTAGTAAGATAATCTGCAAAATCTGTAGCAGTTGTATAACCTCTCAGAGCCATATTTTTCATATTATTTTTTTTTGTATGCAAATTTTCTATTAGCTCAATAGACATTATCAAACTATCTTTTAGTGTATCATAACTGTCAAAAACTAATTCTTTATCATCCTGTAAATCTTTATAGTATGAAATTGGTAGACCTTTCATAATCGTTAGCATTGAATTTAAATTTCCGTAGTTTATTGCCGTTCTACCTCTTATTAACTCTGCAGGATCCGGATTTTTTTTCTGTGGCATTATTGATGATCCAGTTAAAACTCTATCGGTAAATTCTATGAAACTAAACGCCTCAGAATTAAATATTATAAAATCTTCTGCTAATCTTGATAAATGCATTGCACATGTTGCGGCAGCTGACAAAAAATCAATTGCAAAATCCCTGTCAGAAATTGAGTCAATTGAGTTATTCGTTGGTTTTTTAAAACCAAGTTTTTTTGCTGTAAATTTTCTGTCAATATTAAATGAAGTGCCAGCTAAAGCAGCAGATCCAAGAGGACATTCATCAATAAGAGTAATATTATTTTTAAATCTTTTTTTATCTCTTCTAAGCATTTCTACATAGGCTAATAAATAGTGTGCAAAAGAAATGGGTTGGGCATTTTTAAGATGGGTAAAACCAGGCATTACAGTGTTAACATTTTTTGATGCTTTTTTTAGTATAGATTTCATTAAAGAATCCAATGCATTATTAATATTTACAGATGCATTTTTTACCCACATTTTAAAATCGGTAACCACTTGATCATTTCTTGATCTTGCTGTGTGCAAGTATCCAGCAGGTTCACCAATTATTTGGAATAGTCTTTTTTCAATATTTTGGTGAATATCTTCAAATTTTTCTTTAAATTTAAATTTATTTTTATCAATTTCTTTTTTTATTTTTTTAAGTCCACCAATTATTTTTTTTCCATATTTTTTCGGAATAATATTTTGTTTAATAAGCATTTGTGTATGAACTATAGATGCTTGAATATCTTCATTGTATAGTCTTTTATCTACATTGATTGACGATCCAATTCTCTGAAAATTTTTAGAGTTGGACTTTCCCAATCTATGTGACCAAACAGTCTTATTTTTATTTCTCATTTTGTATGTTAAACCTACTTTTATATATGAATATTTTACGGTTCTTATTATTATTTATTGTTTTCAAATTCAATTTTTTAATTGCTGCCGAACCTTTACCATTCAATAATATAGTTCTACATAAAAATCCATTACAAGTTTCACAAGTAAAATTTAAGGATTTTGACTTAAAAGATATTCAAATTAATAAAAATGATGGCAAGATTAAGATACTTAATTTTTGGGCTACGTGGTGTGCGCCTTGCAAGAAAGAAATGCCATCCTTAGATGAGTTTCAAGTCAGAAATAATGATATTCTTGTTTTTCCAATAAACGTTGACAAACCAAATAAAGAAAAAACCAATAAATTTTTCAAGGATTTAAATATAAAAAATCTTCAAATATATTTTGATGATGAATTACAATTGGTTAAAAAATTTAAATTAAGAGGGGTGCCAACTACCATTTTAATAAACAAAAATGGTTTTGAATTTGCCAGAATTCAAGGAGATATTAATTTTAATGACAAAAAATTTATTAAATGGTTAAATCAATTTAGGTAAAATTAGTGAACTACTCATTAAATTCAACTATTATTGAATCAAATTCAAAAACTCAGCCCGAGAATGCAATTATACTTTGTCATGGTTATGGTGGGGATGGAAAAGATATATCCATTGTAGCTAATTATTGGAAAAATTTTCTACCCAATACTATTTTTTTATGTCCAGATGCACCCGAGGTTTGTAAAGTTAATCCTAGTGGATTCCAATGGTTTGATTTAATGAGTCAAACTCAAGATGAAATTTTATCAAAATCCTTAATTGCCGAAAATAAGCTAAATAATTTTATTGATGAGGTGATAAAGAAAAATAAAATTTCTTCTGATAAAATTGCTCTTGTTGGTTTTAGTCAAGGTTGTATGATATCTTTGCAGACTGCTTTAAAAAGAAAAGAAAAAATTAGTTGCTTAATAGGATATTCTGGCAAAATTATAAATCATGAACACTTATCAAAAAACATCATATCAAAACCTGCAATTTATCTTATGCATGGTGATATAGATCAAGTTGTACCACTTAATGATTTTTTAGCATCAAAAGAGTTTTTTTTTAATCAAAATTACAAAATCGAGACAAAAATTTTTCAAAATTGCGAACATAGAATTCCAACAGACGGCTTAAGCATAGGGTTAGAATTTTTAAAAAAAAATTTAAAATATTAGTTATTTAAACTGTAACAAATTTATAACTTGATAATTTTTTTTCTATGCGCTAGCATCAAGTATGATTATTTCTTCGGCTGACAGAGTTCCTTTAGAAAAATGTCCCGCACTTGTATTGAATGCGGATTTTAGACCGTTGAGTTACTATCCATTATCACTTTGGTGTTGGCAAGATGCAGTTAAATCAGTTTTTTTAAATAGAGTAAGTATTGTATCTACTTACAAGAGAAAAGTAAGAAGTCCATCTTTTGAAATGAATTTACCAAGTGTTATCGCTCTTAAAAGTTTTATAAAACCTTCAGATCATCCTAACTTTACTAGATTTAATGTTTTTCTAAGAGATAAATTTACATGCCAATACTGTGGAGACAAAAAAGATTTAACTTTTGATCATTTGCTTCCAAAGTCCAAAGGAGGAAAAACTGATTGGGAAAATGTTATTACTGCTTGTTCTACTTGTAATGTTAAAAAAGGTGGTAAGCTTTATAATAAATGTGATTTAAAATTAAAAAGAAAACCTTTTGTTCCAACAGTAGACGATCTTCATAAAAATGGTCGAAACTTCCCCCCAAATTTTTTACACGAAAGCTGGATGGATTATCTTTATTGGGATATAGAATTAGAACCTTAGTTAAATTTTCTCAGATACCTTTATTGCTACTTTAGATGTATTTTGTATTATTTTATCTAATAAAAAATAAACACCCTTTTTAGTTGCTCCCTCGTCATAAGCAATATTCTTATGATCATCTTCATCTTCTCTGAATTTTTTTATAGATTTTTTTAAATCTTTTTCATCGTCACCAAGCTTGTCTAATTGATTTTTATAGTGATCACATATTACTTCTTCCACCGAGGCAGTACAAAGCATCGCAGCTTTTTGACCAAGCATAGTTGTTCCAAAACCTAGCGTAACTCCGAGTAAGTCCCATAGAGGTAAAAAAATCGTTGGCTTTATGTTTCTTTTTTGAATTTCTTTATCAAAATAATCAAAATGTTCTTTTTCATGCTCTTTCATTGACTCAATTATTTTCTTTAATTTTTCATCTTTTTTAAATGTATTTAAGGCGAGTAGTTGTCCCTCATAAATTTTAATTGCACCTCTCTCACCTGCGTGGTCAACTCTTATGATTTCTTCTAATATTTTTTTATTTGTTATTTTCATAATTTATAAATAATTTTAAGAATATACCGAATAATAGAATGGAAAAAATGGTATTTATTGATGCAAGCGACAAACCAAAAACCCGAAAAGTAACAGTTTTACAACTTATAATGTTTTTACTGAGTTGTTTTAAAATATCCTCTTTTGATATATTTTTATCTAAATTATTAACCTCACAAACTAAAGACTCGCTAAAAAAACCTTGCTCTATACCGAAATGGTAAAAGGCAATGGTTGATCCAATTAAAGAAACTAAGGAAAGCATTAGCAAAGAAATTTTTATATATTTTTTAAAAATTAAAATATTTAAGATTAAAAAAATTGAGACATAATATGGGTAACGTTGATACAGACAAAGTTTACATGGTTTATGTCCAAGACCATATTCAATAATATAGGCTGCAAAAACTGATAGTATTAAAAGTGATAATATTGATAACAAATATATATTTGTGTTTTTATTCATTCTTTACTTTAATAAAAAATAAATCCCACCAACAATAATTAATATAAGTAGAGTTATTATCATTGACCATTTAGCACCTTCTTTTTCTAAAAAAGGGCCAAATTTTTGGCCGAACTTAAAGGTTAAAAAAGCTACAAGAAAAAACCTAGAGCCTCTTGTTAGGACACAGATGATTATAAAAAAAATTAAATTAAAATGAATAAAACCACTTGAAATAGTCAAAAGTTTAAAAGGCAAGGGAGTAAATCCAGCGGTGACAAGTATTCCCAGCCATGAGAAAAAACCACCTTTCGTAGAAAATCTATCTTTTAAAAAATTCGGATCTTCATAACCATATAACTCGAATATTTTTACTCCTATCTCATTAAAAAAAACGTAACCTATTAAATATCCAAATAGTGCACCCAAAACAGAAAATATAGTTGCAATTAAAGCTATACGAATAAATTCATTTTTTTTTGCAACAACCATTGGAATTATCATTACATCTGGAGGTATAGGGAAAAATGAGCTTTCAATAAAAGACTCAAACGCTAAAAGTGGTTTAGCATATCTGTGACCAGCCCAGGAAACACATTTATCGTATATTTTTTTTATCATTTTTTTGGTTGCGTCTTAAATTAATTCAAAACATAATGTTTGTACAAACATTAATTATTAAGGATAATGGGCGAATGGTGGAACTGGTAGACACGTTGGACTCAAAATCCAATGGTAGAGATATCTTGAGAGTTCGAGTCTCTCTTCGCCCACCAAAAAAATGAGATTATCGGAAATAAATAGTCTAGTAGAATTATATTTTAAAAAATTCTCGGTTATTAATGGAAAGAAACCATTTTTGAAATGGCTAAAGTCTAACAAGCCAACATATAATTGGGAGGATATAACAGAAAGAATTTATAAACTTTCTCACAAAATTAAATCTTTAATAAATGAAGGAGATAGGTGCTTAATTTTATCAGAGAACAGACCTTATTGGTTAATCTCTGATTTAGCTATAATGAATGCCGGTGGAATATCAGTTCCTATATTTACAACTTATTCACCAAGTGATTATGAATATATTTTAAACGACTGCAAACCATCATTGATCATTGTGTCTAATGACAGTCAATTCAATAAAATAAAAAATTATATTAATCCCGAAGTTAAAAAAATAATATCTTTTGAAAAAATCGAAAGAGAAAGTCTATTAATACAAGATATTTTAAATGACAAAAATTTTAAAAAAAATATTAATACAAAATTAAAAAGAAATATGCCAGCTTGTATAATTTATACTTCTGGTACTTCTGGAAATCCTAAAGGAGTTGTTTTGAGTCACGGAGGTATTTTAGCAAATTGTGAGGGCGCTTTAGAATTATTAGATCCATTAGTAAAAAAAAAAGATCCAGTATTTTTAACATGGCTACCTCTTTCACATTCATATGAGCATGCTGTGCAATTTATTCAAATTTTACTTGGGGCCAAAGTTTTTTATGCTGAAAGTTTAGAAAAGCTCATATCGAATATGTCTATAGCGAAACCTACAATTATGACCGCAGTTCCAAGATTTTATCAAAATTTATTTAATAAAATAAATTCTAATTTTAATAAGCAGTCGGGATTTAAAAAAATGCTTATCAAAAAAACATTACATTTAGGGAAAAAATTGCTAAAAAAAGAACATTTAAGACTTAATGAAAAGATAGTTAATTTTTTATGCCAAATATTAGTAAGAAAAAAAATTCAAAAACAATTTGGTGGAAATCTGCAAGCCTTCGTATCCGGTGGTGGGGCATTAGATAAAAATGTTGGCGAATTTTTAAATGCTATTGGCTTACCAACTTTACAGGGTTATGGATTAACAGAAACATCGCCGGTTGTTAGTTGTAATTTACCAGGAGATATTAAAATTGAAACAGTAGGACCTCCTTTTAAAACAAATAAAGTTAAAATAGCAGATGATGGTGAAATTTTAGTTAAAGGAGAAAATGTAATGTTGGGATATTTGAACAAAGAAAAAGAGACCAATGAAATAATTAGAAATGGGTGGCTACATACTGGAGATATAGGGGAAATAGACTCAAAAGGATATTTAAAAATAACAGATAGAAAGAAAGATATTATTGTTACTCATGGAGGAGATAACATTTCCCCAAGTAAAATTGAAAATCTTTTCTGTAATGATGAAAAAATAAAACAATGTTTAGTTTACGGAGATAAAAAAAATTATCTTGTTGCCTTAATTGTTGTAGATCCTGAAAACAAAAATGATTCAACTATAAGAAGTATTGTTGAAAATTTAAATAAAAATTTAGGAATTATAGAAAAAATAAAAAAATTTATTTTAATTGACCAAGAATTTACGATTGAGAATGGTTTAATGACTCCAACGCTAAAGTTAAAAAGAAAAAAAATTATCGAAAGATATAAACAGGATCTTGAAAAACTTTATAAATAAATTTTAATTTTTGTAA
>MDTG01115870.1_pt1 | contig 20470 bp, 23 predicted proteins | sample 811421 | NCBI WGS metagenome assembly MDTG01 (sample SAMN05326645, study PRJNA326480) | marine metagenome | isolation source: seawater | place: Pacific Ocean: South East | collected 2011
CGCGAAATGGGCGCGGTCGAGCTGCTCAGCCGCGAGGGCGAAATCGCCATCGCCAAGCGGATCGAGGCCGGTCGCGACACGATGATCATCGGGCTGTGCGAAAGCCCGATCACCTTCCACGCCATCATCCAGTGGTCCGATGCTCTCAACGAGGGCGAAATGCAGCTGCGCGAGATCCTCGATCTCGACGCGATGCTCTCCAAAGAACCTCCCGTCGACAAGATGGAGGAGGAGAACGAGGACGACAGCGGCGAGATTTCCGAGGAAACCGCCGGGCCGACCATCCGCGACGACGACGAGGACGATGCCGACGAAGACTCGGACGACGAGGATGAAGACGGCGACGGCGAAACCAAGTCCCGCCGCGACGACGATGACGACGACGACAACACCATGTCGCTCGCGCAGATGGAAGCCGCGCTCAAGCCCGATGCGCTGGAGCGCTTCGCGCGCATCGCGGACCTGTTCAAGAAGTTCGAGAAGCTGCAGGAAGAGCGCGTGGAAGTGCTCGGCCGCGGCGATGCCTTCCCGCCGGCCAAGGAAAAGAAGTACGAGGCACTGCGCGAACAGCTGACGGCGGAAGTCGAAAGCGTCCAGTTCCACGCGACCAAGATCGAATTCCTGGTCGACAATCTCTACGCCTTCAACCGCCGCCTGACGGCGCTCGGCGGCCAGATGCTGCGGCTGGCCGAACGCCACAAGATCAAGCGGATCGACTTTCTCGATGCCTATATCGGCAACGAGCTCGACGACGACTGGCTGACCAGCCGGACCAAGGACAAGAAGTGGGCCGCCTTCGCCGAGAAGGAAGCCGACTCGATCGAGCGTATCCGCCAGGAAATCAGCGATATCGCCAGCCAGACCGGCATGGCGCTGCCCGAATTCCGCCGGATCGTGAACATGGTCCAAAAGGGTGAGCGCGAAGCGCGGATCGCCAAGAAGGAAATGGTCGAGGCGAACCTGCGCCTCGTGATCTCGATCGCCAAGAAATACACCAATCGCGGGCTGCAGTTCCTCGACCTGATTCAGGAAGGGAACATCGGCCTGATGAAGGCGGTCGACAAGTTCGAGTATCGCCGCGGCTACAAGTTCAGCACCTATGCGACGTGGTGGATCCGGCAGGCAATCACCCGCTCGATCGCCGACCAGGCCCGCACCATCCGCATCCCGGTCCACATGATCGAGACGATCAACAAGCTGGTGCGCACCTCGCGCCAGTTCCTCCACGAGCAGGGCCGCGAGCCCACGCCCGAGGAAATGGCCGAACGCCTTTCGATGCCGCTCGAAAAGGTGCGCAAGGTGATGAAGATCGCCAAGGAGCCGATCAGCCTCGAAACGCCCATCGGCGACGAGGAAGATTCGCACCTGGGCGATTTCATCGAGGACAAGAACGCCATCATTCCCGTCGATGCCGCGATCCAGAGCAACCTCAAGGAAACCGTCACTCGCGTGCTCGCCAGCCTGACGCCCCGCGAAGAACGCGTGCTGCGCATGCGCTTCGGCATCGGGATGAACACCGATCACACGCTGGAGGAAGTCGGCCAGCAGTTCAGCGTGACGCGCGAACGTATCCGCCAGATCGAGGCCAAGGCGTTGCGCAAGCTCAAGCACCCGAGCCGCAGCCGCAAGATGCGGTCGTTCCTGGATCAGTAAGACGAAAGGCCCCGCTTCGGCGGGGTTTTTCATGCCCGGAGGCGGGGAATCAGCCTGCCCTTCCCTCGCGTTTGATCCAGATCATTCTTCGCGTCCATCCGGCAGGCTATCCCGATGCCAGTCTGCAGGAGGATCCCCGATGCGAGTCCTGATAATCGACGGCCATCCCGATCCCGATCCGGCGCGGTTCGTCCATGCCCTCGCCGATGCCTATGCCGAAGGCTGCGAGGCGGGCGGTCACAGCCTGCGCCGTCTCCAGCTGGCGGATATGGATTTTCCGCTATTGCGCAGCGCGCAGGACTGGATGGAGGGTGAGCCCTGGCCGGTCATCGCGGCGGCGCAACAGGACATTTCGTGGGCGGAGCATGTCGTCCTGCTCTATCCCCTGTGGCTCGGCGACGTGCCCGCGCTGGTCAAGGCATTCCTCGAACAGGTGGCGCGGCCCGGCTTCGCGCTGCGCTATCGCGACAAGGGCCTGCCCGAGAAGTTGCTCGCCGGACGCAGCGCAAGGATCGTCGTGACGATGGGCATGCCGTCGCTCTTCTATCGGCTGTTCTATTTCGCCCACAGCCTCAAGAGCCTGAAGCGCAACATCTTCCGCTTCGTCGGCTTCGCGCCGGTTCGGGATACGATCATCGGCGCGGTCGAAAGCGACCCGAAGGCCCGCCAAAAGCACTTGTCGGCCATGCAACGCCTAGGGCGGAGCGCCCACTGAGCGCCAGCATTGCGCAGCCGGTCTCTCCGACCGGGGAACAAAGCGCATTAGCGGTGGCACGCCTGCGGGCGAAGCCCTATGTGGCGCCTCATGCGTATCGCGATAGCTTCCGACCATGCCGCCGTCGACATGAAGGCGGAACTGCACGAGTGGCTGATCGAGAAAGGCCACGAGGTCGCCGATCTGGGCCCCGAGACCGCCGAGCGGGTCGACTACCCCGACTATGGCTACAAGCTCGCGAGCGTGATCGCCGATGGCACCGCCATGCGCGGGATCGCGCTGTGCGGCTCGGGAATCGGCATCTCCATCAGCGTCAACCGCAACCCGAATTGCCGCTGCGCGATGGTTTCCGAACCGACCTCGGCGAAGCTTGCGCGAGAGCACAACGATGCCAATGTCATCGCGCTCGGCGCGCGGCTCATCGGCATCGAGCAGGCCAAGGCCTGTGTACAGACATTCCTGGAAACCGCGTTCGAGGGCGGCCGGCACCAGGGCCGGGTCGACAAGCTCTCCGCACCACCCGAAACCGCTACACCAGTTTCAGAAGGCGACTAGACCAATGGCCAGCACCACCGCCGACCGCACCGCTCCTTCCGCCACGCCAGCGGACCCGATGGACCGCTTCTGGCACGACAGCCTCGCCGATGCGGACCCGGAGATCGCCGCGGCGGTCGAAAACGAGCTGAACCGCCAGCGCGACAAGATCGAACTGATCGCGTCCGAGAACATTGCCAGCAAGGCGGTGCTGGAGGCGGCGGGCAGCGTCTTCACCAACAAGTATGCGGAAGGCTATCCGGGCAAGCGCTATTACGGCGGTTGCGAATATGCCGACGTGATCGAAACGCTCGCGATCGACCGGGCGAAGGAGCTGTTCGGCTGCGAATTCGCGAACGTGCAGCCCAATTCGGGCAGCCAGATGAATCAGGCGGTGTTCCTTGCCCTGCTGCAGCCGGGCGACACCTTCATGGGGCTCGACCTCAATTCGGGTGGCCACCTCACGCACGGATCGCCCGTCAACATGAGCGGCAAGTGGTTCAATCCGGTCGCTTACGGCGTGCGCGAGGACGACGAGCTGATCGACATGGATGCGGTTGCCGCGACCGCGCGCGAGCACAAGCCGAAGCTCATCATCTGCGGCGGCACGGCCTATTCGCGCACCTGGGACTTCGAAGCCTTCCGCCGCATCGCCGACGAAGTGGGCGCGATCCTGCTGTGCGACATGAGCCATATCTCGGGCCTCGTCGCGGGCGGCGCGCACCCCTCCCCCTTCCCGCACTGCGACATCGTGACCACCACCACGCACAAGAGCTTGCGCGGGCCGCGCTCGGGCGTGATCCTGTGGAACGACGAGAAATATACCAAGCCGCTCAACATGGCGGTCTTCCCCGGCCTGCAGGGCGGCCCGCTGATGCACATCGTCGCGGCCAAGGCCGTCGCCTTCCGCGAGGCCCTGCGGCCCGATTTCAAGGATTATGCGCAGCGCGTCGTCGATAACGCACGTGCGCTCGCCCAAAGCCTCGAAGCGCACGGCCTGCGGATCGTTTCGGGCGGGACGGACAACCACTCGATGCTGGTCGACCTTTCCGCGAAGGACGTGACCGGTAAGGACGCCGAAAAGGGCCTCGATCGCGCCTACCTCACCTGCAACAAGAACGGCATTCCGTTCGACAAGCGCAGCCCCTTCGTCACCAGCGGGCTCCGGCTCGGCAGCCCTGCGGGGACGACCCGCGGCTTCGGCACCGACGAGTTCTCCAAGATCGGCGAGCTGATCGCCCGCGTGGTCGATGGCCTTGCCAAGAACGGGCCGGAGGGCGATGCTCAGGTCGAGCAGGCCGTGCGCACCGAGGTCGGCGAGCTGTGCGGCGCGTTTCCGGTCTATCCGGGCCGTTGACACGAAAGGGTAAGGCGATGGACGAGCGTGAGCCCGGCAACGGGCAGGACTGGATCGATGATGCCCGCAACGAGCTGTCGGGCATGCTGAAGGAGGGGATGGAGCATCCCTCGACCAAGCCCGTGCTGACAGGCGCTGCCGTGGGTGCCGTCGGCGCAATGGTTCTGCCGGTCATCACCTGGCCTGTCGGCCTCGCCGCCGGCGCAGGCTTCATGCTTTACCAGCGGATCAAGCGCTGAGCGACAAACCTGCAATCGTTCTCGTCCGCCCGCAGCTGGGGGAGAATATCGGCAAGGCGGCGCGCGCGATGGCCAATTTCGGCCTTCGCGAGATGCGGCTTGTCGCCCCGCGCGATGGCTGGCCCAATCCTTCCGCCGGGCCCGCTGCCGCGGGTGCGGACTTCATTCTCGACCAGGCGAAGGTGTTCCAGAGCACGGCCGAGGCCGTGGCGGACTGCGCGCATGTCTACGCCACCACCGTGCGTAAGCGCGGCGTGACCAAGCCGGTGCTGACCCCGGAGGAAGCCGCCGGCGCGATTCACGGCGAGCCGGGCAAATCCGCCATCCTGTTCGGGCCGGAGCGATCGGGCCTCGAAACGAGCGATGTGGCGCTCGCCCGCACGATCCTGACCGTGCCGATCGATCCCGATTTCGGTTCGCTCAATCTCGCACAGGCAGTGATCCTGTGCGCCTATGAGTGGTCGAAAGGGCGGGCCCTCGCGCAACCGCCGAAGGAAGACCTGCTGCCCCCCGGCACGCAGGAGGAACTCGACGGCCTGATCGAACATCTCGAACGGATGCTCGAACCCAAGGGCTATTTCCTGCCCCCTTCACGCGCCGAAGCCACCCGGCGGACCTTGCGCGGCGTGCTGACCAAACCGGGCTGGAACCATCTCGAACTGCGAACGCTGCGCGGGGTTCTCTCCTCGCTGGAACGGGGCTAGCAAAGCGCATGGGGCGGGACGATCCGACGATACTGCAGCGGCCGGTCGAATGGCCGACCCACGGAGCGCTTCAGTTGGCGCTCTATTTCCGGCTCCTGCGCCATTTGCGCGTGGTCCGCGCACGCACGATGCGCGTCCTCAGGCACCGCCTGAACGGCGAGGCTTCGCTGCCCGCCCGGCCGGTCCGCGGACATTACCGGGTGCCGATGTGGCCCGACTGGGCCGACCGGACCTACGCCTATTGCCATTACGGGACCTATGGTCGCTATCTGCCGGATCTGCTCGCGCGGATCGACCGGCCCTTCGTCTTCCTCGACATCGGGGCCAATCGCGGGCTGTTTTCGCTGGTGGCAAGCCAGAACCGCAATTGCCGCCAGATCGTCGCGCTCGAGCCTGTGGCACGAACCTTTGCGCAGTTGCAGGCCAATCTGGAGGTCAACGGGCTGGGCGGGCGGGCCCGTGCGCTCAATGTGGCGCTCTCCAACCGTGAGGGCACTCAGGATATCGCGCTCAAGCCGTCGCATAGCGGCATGGCGACACTCCACGATCATCTGGGCGAGGACGGCCCGCACGAATCGATCCGCCTCGTCACGATGGAGCAGCTGGATCGACACATCCCCGCGCACCTGCCGATCTTCGTGAAGATCGATGTCGAGGGGCACGAGCCGATCGTGATCGAGCAGCTCATGAAGTCGGCGCACCGCGAACGCGTGTTCGGCATATTCTACGAACTGGACCAGCGATGGGCCGATGCCGGATCGGTGCGCGACAGCCTGGAACAGGCGGGATTCACGGGATTTACCAAGTTCGGGATCGGGCGCCACTACGACATGCTGGCGACGCGCAACAGCCTGTCGCCCCGACGCATGCAACAGGTGGCCTAGCCGCCGACCGAATGAGATTCGCGAACCGCCGTCTCGCATGCAATCGGACGGCGGCGACATTCGATTGACACAGGGACCGGGCACGCGCACTTAACTGTCAAGCCAGCCAGGGGGTCTCAAAATGCGCGTTTATTCTCAGAAACTTCTCATGCTTTGCTCCACAGGCGCGCTGGGCGCCATGGCAGCCTCGGGTGCTATTGCACAGGACACGGGCAGCCAGGAGGAAAAGCCCGAGCACAGCGAACCGGAAGCGGAACAGCCGGACGGTACGGAAATCGTGTGCCGCTACGTCCGCGAGACGGGCACCCGGTTCAAGACGCGCGTCTGCCAGACTCGTGACCAGTGGCGCGGCACCGATTCCGACAACCGCGAGTCCGCGGCTCAGGCACGCCGGGATCAGACCTGACCCGCACTTTCCCGGACAGGTGGGGCGCTCATCAATGCCTCAGCCGGTCCCACTCGACCATTTCGTAAGCGATCGAGGTTTCGACGAGCGCGTCCCAGATCTCGCCCAGCGCATCCTCGGGCAGCTGCGCCTCGCGCGCGTCCCGACGGACGTTCTCGATCACTTCGGCCTTGCGCCTCTCGTCGCGCACGGCCCCGCGCTCGGGCTTGATCCGCGCGGCTGCGCGCATGTAGCCGAAGCGCACGGCAATCAGGCGCATAAGCTCACGGTCGAGCGCGTCGACGCCCGCACGCACATCGGCCATGGTTTCGCAGTCTTCCGGGGACTTTACGCTGTCGGTCATCGCCGCTGCCTGTGCCCTGCCCGCGCGACCCTGTCGAGACCTTGACCCGCGCAAGATTGTTGCTATGTGGCGCGCTCGCTTCGCGCGGCTTTCGAAAAGTCGAACGGAATTGGCCCCGCACCCCGGTGAAGCGGTGGCCGCGACGCATGAACGGTGCGTCGGTGCGATGCCGGGTTGAATGGCCGCGAAGGGCGCGGTTCAGCAAATCGAAGGACGTATTATGTCGAAGCGCAAGAGCGCCAAGTACAAGCTCGATCGCCGGATGGGCGAGAACATCTGGGGTCGCCCGAATTCGCCGGTCAACAAGCGGTCCTACGGCCCCGGCCAGCACGGCCAGCGCCGCAAGGGCAAGATGTCCGACTTCGGCCTGCAGCTGCGCGCCAAGCAGAAGCTGAAGGGCTACTACGGCGACGTGACCGAAAAGCAGTTCAAGCGCACCTACCAGGAAGCGTCGCGCATGAAGGGCGATACCGGCCAGAACCTGATCGGCCTGCTCGAACAGCGGCTGGACATGGTGGTCTACCGCGCCAAGTTCGCGCCGACGATCTTCGCCGCGCGCCAGCTGGTCAACCACGGCCACATCACCGTCAACGGCGGCAAGTGCAACATCCCGAGCCGCCGCGTCGTGGTCGGCGACGTGATCGGCCTGGGCTCCAAGGCCAAGGACATGGCGCTGGTTATCGAGGCGCAGAGCCTGCCCGAGCGTGAAATCCCCGATTACGTCGCGCCCGAAGGCGACGACAAGGTGACCTTCACCCGCGTGCCCAAGCTCGACGAGGTGCCCTACCCCGTCACCATGGAACCGAACCTGATCGTCGAGTTCTACTCGCGCTGATCTTTCGGCCAGACGCTATCGAAAAAAGGGCGGTCCGTTCGGGCCGCCCTTTTTCGTTTCCACCTCTTGCGACGCCCTATTTGCTAAGGTGCTGGGCGAGGAACTGATCGATCTCGAGCAACATGTTGCCACGCACGCGCCCGTCGTCGAGATAGTGGTCGAACCCGTCGTATTCGACATAGCGGACACTCCGGCCGGCGTCCTCCAGACGGTCTTCCATCCGTTCGGACTGGGCGCTTCCCACGTTGATATCCTCGGTCCCGTGGAACAGCAGCACCGGGGCCTTGAAGCGCTCGGCGAAATGGACCGGGCTTCCCTCGCGGACATGCGGGCCCTCGCCCACGAAGCGCCGCACGATCTGGAAGTTCGTGTAATCGCGCGCCTCTTCGACAACCATATCGAGATCGGTGACGGGCGCGATGGCAACCACGGCCTTGTAGAGATCGGGGTCGAGCACCTGCGATTGCAGCGCGGCGTAGCCGCCGTAGGACCAGCCGAGAATGCCCATTCTCTCGGGATCGGCGATTCCTTCGGCTACCAGCCAGCGGCCCGCATCGTTCACATCGCCGATCGCCGTGCGCCATTCCTGGAAGCCGTTGCGCCCGAACCAGGCCTCCCCGTACCCGGTCGAGCCGCGGAAGTTGGGCTGCAGGACCGCATAGCCACGCGCGGCGAGGAACTGGACCAGCCAGTCGAAGCCCCATTCGTCGCGCGATCCGGGCCCACCATGGGGCAGCACCACCGCCGGAACGGGGCCGGAGGTGTCGCGCGGCATGGTCAGGTAGCCTGGGATCTGCGTGCCGTCGGCGGCCGGGAAGGTTACCGGCTTCATTTCCGACATCGGCATGTCCACCAGCGGATCGCGCAGGGGCAGCAGAGGGGAAAGCCGCTTGCTCTCACGCTCCAGCAGATAGGACATGCCCGGATCGACGTCGCTTGAAGCGATGATGAGCAGGGTCTGCTCGTCGGCGGAGGCATCGACGATGTTGATCAGCGGATTGCCAGGCAGGGCCGCCTGGAGCTGCTTGGCAAGCGCAGCCATTTCCGGATCGAGATATTCGATCTGGCGCTTCTCGGTCGCAAAGCTCGCCCCGACCACCCGGCGCTGGCGACCGATGCGGATAAGGCTGTCGATATCGACATCGTCGCGTGCGATGACCTGTTCGCGTCGCCCCGACCCGTCGAGCGCCACGCGGTAGAGCGCATCGAAGCCGTCAACTGTCTGGAACCCGTAGGCGACGTTGGCGGTCGCATCGACGGCGACCGGGGTGAAGCCCTCCAGATCGCCGCTGAAGCGGGTCCAGCGGTTCTCGTCCGCGCCGCGATAGTAATATTCGACGTCGCCCGTCAGCCGCCCGTTGCCATCGCGTGGTCGACGCACCTTGAGGCGGATCGCTCCGTTATCGTCGGCAATATATCGGCTCGCGTAATCGTCCGGTCGCTCGACTGTCTTGCGCCGGTTGCGGGTAATGTCGACTTCTTCGACCCCAAGCCCGGTATCCTCGTTCGCCAGGCGTGTCCCGGTCGAATACTCGGCCAAGAAGTCGCGCGTCATGAGGATGCGGTTCTCCTCGCCTTCGACATCGAGCGCGACGACCGTCCCGCCATCCTGCTGATAGCCATAGGCGCGCAGCGAGCGATTGGATGTCAGCATGCGCGGTTCCGTACCGTCGGTGCCGACCGATACGATGCGCGAGAAGAACAGGGGTATGTCGCCAGGGGCCTTGGTGATGCCGACCACCTCGCAAATCAGGAAGATCTCGTTCGCCCAGTCGCAATAGCTCAGTTCCGAATTCGGCTCGGAAAGCGACATCAGGGCCCTGGGCTCCGCGTCGCCATTCAGGTCGACCACGTACAGAATCTCGGTCGTTCCATTGTCCGAGGACAGGTAGGCGACCTTGTCGCCGCTGGGCGACAGGCTGATGTCGAGCACCGTCGCGCGCGCACCGAAACGGCCCGCCAGTTCCTTCACACTCAATTCCTGCGCCGACGCCGATACAGGCATCGCCAGGGCGAGCAGCATTGCTCCACCCGCGAAAAGCGCGTTCTTCATCCGATTCCCCCCTGATCCTTGCGCAAGGAAATCATATTCCGTGCGCTCATACCAGTCTGTTTTTCGGTTCTTTTCCGGCCAGGCCATGATGCCGGGGAAGCGGTGCGCATCGATCGCCCGGATTGCATCGCACGCCATCGCTGCGCAACTCGGGATTGCCTAGCGTCGGAAGGCGTAGCGGAAGCTGTACCAGAGCAGCGCGACATTGGCCGCGCTCAGCACGATTCCCCAGAACCAGAAGGGCAGGAACAGGGCCTCGGCAACGGCGCCGGTGTCCGATACCTGCGGCAGCCCGCCGATCGTGCCGCCCCGGGTGAACAGGTAGCCCGTCTGGGTCCACACGCTGATACACGCCTGCACGCCGAGCAGCTGGATCGCGAAGCGCTGCTGATCCGGGTTCGCATTGCGTGCGATGGCAAGGATCGCGAAGCCGGCCAGCGGGAGGACGATCATGCCGGTAAGGCTGCGGACCCAGATCGCAGTGCTGACGAGCAGAGCAACGCCGAGCACCGCCAGCGCAATCCGCGTGCCCTTGAGCGTGCGCGACGATGCGATCAGCGCAGCCCCCGCTATCCCGGGCCCGACAGGGCCGCCCGCCGCGATGATCGCGTCCTGCACCACGTTACGACCGGGCGAGATTTCCGACACGGCGACGCCCGACCCATCGGGGTAGATCAGCAGGTGATCGAACCGCTCCCCCATCGCGATGGCGGCGATTCCATGGCCCATCTCGTGAAACCATGTGGTCAGGATGGTAAAGGGGTAGAGCAGCCATGCGCCGAAGGGCGCGTGCCACAGCATGATCGACCCCAGGCCGAGGATGACGAGCAACGCGATCCGCTGCTGCCGGTCCTGCTCTGCGAGATAGCTGCTCATCGAGCGCCCAGATAGGCATCGCGGAAGGTCCGCGCAAAGGCGGCGAAGCGATCGTCCCTGATCGCCTCGCGCATGCTGGCCATCAATTGCTGGTAGAAGCCGATATTGTGCTCGGTCATCAGAATCGCGCCGAGCATCTCGCCCGACTTGATCAGGTGATGGAGGTAGGCGCGGCTGTAGGTGGCGCAGGTCGGGCAGGTGCAGCGCTCGTCCAACGGTCCGCTGTCTTCGGCAAAGCGCGCGTTGCGCAGGTTGAGCGCGCCGTTCCAGGTGAAAGCCTGCCCGTTGCGGCCCGAGCGTGTCGGCAGCACGCAGTCGAACATGTCGACCCCGCGATCCACCGCACCCACCAGATCGTCGGGCTTGCCCACACCCATCAGGTATCGCGGAGCGTCCTCGGGCAATTGCGCGGGGGCGAAATCGAGCGTGGCGAACATCGCCTCCTGCCCCTCCCCAACCGCGAGACCGCCGATGGCGTATCCGTCGAAACCGATCTCGCGGAGGGCGTCGGCGGATCGCTTGCGCAGCGCCTCGTCGAGCGCGCCCTGCTGGATGCCGAACAGGGCGGAGCGCGCGGCATGCTCTCCGCCCGCGTCGAACGCGTCGCGGCTCCGCTTTGCCCAGCGCATCGACATTTCCATGCTCGCCTCGATCTCGGCCAACGGGCGGTCGGCGCGCGGGCACTCGTCGAAGGCCATGACAATGTCCGATCCGAGCAGGCGCTGGATTTCCATCGAACGTTCGGGGGTGAGCATGTGCCTGCTGCCGTCGAGGTGGCTGCGGAACTCCACCCCTTCCTCGGTCAGCTTGTTGAGATCGGAAAGGCTCATCACCTGATAGCCGCCGCTATCGGTCAGGATCGGGCGCTCCCAGTTCATAAAGGCGTGCAGCCCGCCGAGACGCGCGATTCGTTCCGCGCCGGGGCGCAACATCAGGTGGTAGGTATTGCCGAGGATGATGTCGGCCCCCGCTGCGCGAACCGCCTCCGGCTTCATGCCCTTGACGGTCGCCGCCGTGCCGACCGGCATGAAGGCCGGCGTGCGAATTTCGCCGCGGTGCATGGCGATCGTGCCCGTGCGCGCAGCACCGCTTCGGGCGGAGATGGTGAAATCGAAACGTGTGCTCATCGCAAGGACCGCTAGGCGAGGCATGCGCGGCTGTCGATCCGGCAAGGCATTCACGATCCGCTCACCGGCTCGCCCTCAGGAACGCCGGATCGCCTGAAAGGATTTCATCGCAATGATCCGCAAGTTCTCTCCCACCTATAGCCTGGCCGCATGCCTACTGACCGCAAGCACCACAGCCCATGCAGAGACGCGCCCCTGCATCACCCCTGAGGAGAACGAGGCGGTTGTCGCCTACGTCATGCCCGATCTGATCGGTGCACTGAAGACGCGGTGTGGGCCCAGCCTGGCGCGCGGCGCCTTCCTCACCACCAGGTCGGCAGCGCTGCAACGCAAGCTCGAACCGCAGTCCGACCGCGCATGGCCGCGCGCGCGCAATGCGGCGCAACGCTTCGCTGGCACCAGCCTGCCGGTCGAAGGCCGGTTCGAGGGTGTTGCGAAAGCCGCGCTCGCGCCCGCTGCCGCGCTGGCGATAGCGCAGGGGTTCGATGCGGAGCAGTGCCGCATCGCGGACCGGCTGCTCGCCGAGCTCGCTCCGCTCCCGCCCGAGAATCTCGCGGGCGTGATGGCGCTGTTCCTCGAAGTCGGCATTGCCGAGAACGCGGATGTGCCCTTCCGGGTCTGCGATGCGGCCGCGCGCTAGAAGCCGTAGATCAGCGTGAAGCGGGACAGGGTGTCGGTGGATTCCTTGTTCGGGCCGACATTGCTGTTGTATTCCAACTGGTAGGACAGGCGCGAGCGCAGCCGGTCGCTGACCTTGAAGTCGATCCCGCTCAGCAGGTTGAGCGTGGTGTTGGAACTGTCGACGATCAGCAGCGCCTCGCCGCCGGTTTCGGTGACCGCGTTGGCGTCTTGCGTGAAGGTGAGGCGGTCCGCGATCTTCCAGTCGAAATCGGCGCCGAAAAGCCCCGCGAGCCGATCCACCCGCGTACCGTCGGTCCGCTCGGTCACGCGGTAGGCGGGGCCGGCCTTTATCGAAAGCGTCGCGGAGGTGCTGTCGATCAGCGTATAACCGACGCCGCCGGAGATAGCATAGCGCGCGTCGAAACCCTGGAAGCGGTCGCTCTCGTACTGGGCGAGACCGTAGGCAAACAGGTTCTCGCCCATCTGGTAGCGCGGTTCGTACGCGGCGAGATAGCGCTCGCGGCTGGTGACGCCGTTGGAGCGCTGGTAATCCGCCGTCGCCCGCAGGGCGTGGGTCCAGTCGATCCCCTCGCGCTTGAGCTTCAGGGCGAGCGACAGGCCCGTATCGTCGCTGTTGCCGGTGGACACGAAGGCGCCCACCTGCCCTTCCCCGCTCCACAGATCGAGCAGGCCCGCTTCGCGGATTTCCTCGCGTTTCTGAAGCGCGGCGAGTCGCGCGGCCTCGGCCTGCTCGGCGCGCCAAGCGACCGCGATGGCCTCGATCTCGGCGGCGCTGTCGGGCTGGGTCTGCTTGGCGAGCGCAACCACGGTCTCGACCTTCTGTGCATCGCCCGTGGCGATCGCAGCGTCGATCATCGCCTGCACATCCCGGGGAATCTCCGCCATTGCAGGCGTGGCGAGCAGACAAATGGCGGTGATGGAAAACAGCGCGTGTCGGACCATGCGACAGGCTGTTAGCGGCTCAATTCCGCAACCGCCAGCCGGTCCTGAAGATGTAGGCGATAACCGCCGTGCATGCCGCCAGAAATGCCAGCGTCAGGCCCAGCGAGATCCAGATGCTCACATCCGCCGATCCGTAGAAGGTCCAGCGCAGCCCGCTGACGAGGTAGACGATCGGGTTGGCCAGCGCGATCTGGTCCCACGGGCTGGGCAGCATGTCGATCGAATAGAACGTGCCGCCGAGGAACGTGAGCGGCGTCAGGAACAGCAGCGGGATGATCCCGAGCTTCTCGAAGCTGTCGGCCCAGATGCCGAGGATGAAGCCGAACAGCGAGAAGCTGGAGGCGACGAGGATGATGAAGAGCACCGCGAGGAGCGGATGCGCGATTTCGTAGGGCACGAAGAGCCGCGCTGTCAGCAGGATGATCGCAGCCAGGATCAGGCTTTTGGTCGCCGCCGCTCCGACGAAGCCGATCAGCGTTTCGGCCACGCCCACCGGCGCGGAAAGCAGTTCGTAGATCGTGCCGGTAAAGCGCGGCATGTAGATGCCGAAGCTCGAATTGCTGGTCGTCTCGCCCAGCAGGGTCAGCATCAGCAGGCCGGGTATGATGAATGCGCCATAGTCGACACCGCCCAGATCCGGCATTCTGCCGCCGATCGCTGCGCCGAAGACGATGAAATAGAGCGAAGTGGTCAGCACCGGCGCCAGCACGGACTGAAACGCGGTGCGCAGGAAGCGCCAGAGTTCGCGCTGGTAGATCGACCAGGCGGAGCGCGCGTTGAAGCTCATGCCGCCTGCCCCTCTTCCTCACCGAGCAGCGAGACGAAGATGTCCTCCAGGCTGCTCTCGCGCACGTCGATGCCGGTGTAGTCGATACCTTCCGCGATCAGCGCCTTGGTCAGCTGCGCGACCTCCTCGCGTCCCTTGCCGGTACCGTCGCCCCCGCGATAGCAGATCGTGCGCCCGCCCTCCTCCAGCTCGACCGGAAAGCGCGCGATGGCAGGGGGCAGGGCCGCGACAGGCGCGGCCAGGGTTATGTAAGCCTCGGTCCGGCCGAGCCGGGCCATCATCGCCGCCTTCTCGTCCACCATCAGGATGCGGCCCTTGCGGATGATGCCGACCCGGTCGGCCATCTCCTCGGCTTCCTCGATATAGTGCGTCGTCAGGATCACGGTGACGCCGCGCGCGCGCATGGCGTCGATCTGCTGCCACATGTCCTTGCGCAGCTCGACATCGACGCCCGCGGTCGGCTCGTCGAGGAACAGCAGATCGGGCTCGTGCGCCAGCGCCTTGGCGATCAGCACGCGGCGTTTCATCCCGCCCGAGAGCGCCATGATCCGCTCCTCGCGCTTGTCCCACAGGCTGAGGCTGCGCAGGATTTCCTCGATCCGGGCAGGATCGGGCGCGAGGCCGAACAGCCCGCGCGAATAGGCGACCGCGCGCTCGACCGGCTCGAACATGTCGGTGGCCAGTTCCTGCGGGACCAGCCCGATCCGCGCGCGCGCCTTGCGCCAGTCGGTCGAAAGATCCTGCCCGAAGGCGCGCATCGTGCCGGAGGTGGGGCGAACCAGCCCGCAAACCGCGCCGATCAGCGTCGTCTTGCCCGCCCCATTGGGGCCGAGCAGCGCGAATATCTCGCCCTTGCGGATTGTCAGGTCGACATTGTCGAGAGCCTTGAGCCCCCCGGGGAAGACCTTGGTCAGGCCGGACAGCTCGAGGATCGGTTCGGACATGGCGCGCAATTTGGCGCGATCGAGCGCTATTGCAAGAGAACCCGCGGCCGAATTGGTGACTATTCGTCGATTCCGGACTTGCCGGCGAGTTCGCGAAGCTGCGCCAATCCGCGTAACACTTTGTCTCTATTGGTGGACGCCTTCATCCAGCGCGGCAGGCGCGCCATCATCGTCAGGCCCGGCTGCGGCCCACGCTCGCGCACCTTTGCCCCGAGCCAGTCTTCGAGCGCCTCGAGATGGGCGAGGTTGTTCACCCATAGCGTTTCGCCCGCCACCTGCGTTTCGAGGAACCGGCGCAGGAGGCGATAAGATCTGCTGCCCGAAGGGGCCGATCCGGGCAGTCCCGGATAATCCTCGGTCTTGTCGCAATGGTCGCATCGGATGCGGACGAACAGCGTGCCGTCCTCGTGCCTCGCGGTCGGACGGTCGCGCCTATCGAGCGGCTTCCGGCAATGGCTGCACAGGGGATTGGACGATGCCGGATATGCCCACTTTTCGCCGTAGGGTTTCAGGCTGGGCACGGTGGTGTACCCGCAATGCGCGCAGGATACGCTGCTGCCGGTGCTCTTCGCCGCACCGTCGCATTCGGGGCAGTGGACCCAGGTGACGCTGCCGAAGCTCCAGACCCGCCCACCGGGATCGCTTGCGCGGTGATGGATGGGGAGCTCTCGTTCGGTCATGATCGAGGCAATAATAGCGAGGAATCGCCGTAGGAATAGAAGCGGTATTCGTTCTTGATGGCGTAGGCGTAAGCCGCCAGCATCCGCTCGCGCCCCATCAGTGCGCTCACCAGCATGAAGAGTGTCGACTTCGGGAGGTGGAAATTGGTCATCAGCCCGTCGATTGCGCGGAAGCGATAGCCGGGCGTGATGAAGATGTCCGTGTCCTCGGCGAAGGGGTGGATCGTGCCATCCTCGTCGGCAGCGCTTTCGAGCAGGCGCAGGCTGGTGGTGCCCACCGCAATCACGCGGCGGCCTTCCGCTCTCGCTGCATTCAAGCGCTCGGCCGCTTCGGGCGTTATCTCGCCCCATTCCGCGTGCATCGAGTGGTCGGCGGTGTCGTCCGCCTTGACCGGCAGGAAGGTGCCCGCTCCCACATGCAGCGTGAGCGTTTCGGTCGCGATCCCGGCTTTCCCGAGCCGCGCGACCAGATCGGGGGTGAAGTGCAGCGCAGCGGTCGGCGCGGCGACCGCGCCCGCCTTCTCCGCAAACAGCGTCTGATAATCCTGCGCGTCGCGCTCGTCGGTCGGGTGGCGCTGCGCGATATAGGGCGGCAGCGGCATGGCACCGGCGCGTTCCAGCAGCAGTTCGACCGGCTCCTCGCCCTCGAAAGCGAGCGTCCAGCTGCCGTCCTCCGCGCGGGTTTCCGCAATGGCGGAAACGTCTTGCGGGAAGACGATCCTGTCGCCTTCGCGCAGGCGTTTGGCGTTGCGGACGAACGCCTGCCAGCGGCGCGCGTCGATCCGTTTGTGGAGCGTCGCGCCGACGGCGGCCCCGCTCGCGCCCTCGCGTATCCGCTCGCCCTCGAGCCGGGCCGGGATCACACGAGTATCGTTGAAAACCAGCACGTCGCCCGCGCGCAGCAATTCGGGCAGGTCGCGAACGTGCCGGTCCGCGAAGGGCGCATCGCCATCGACCACGAGCATGCGCGCCGCATCGCGCGGCGCAACTGGCCGCAGCGCGATCAGCTCCGGCGGAAGGTCGAAATCGAACAGATCGACTTTCATGAAAGCCGATCCCGATTATCCCGAGCTTGTCGAAGCGTGCGCATCGGCAACGCCGCTAGCGCGCGAAAGTCCGCCGGTCACTCCCCGATCGGAGCGTTGAGATCGTCCGCGGAGATTTCCGTGGAATCCTGCGCCGCGATTGCGGCGGGGCTCGGCGCGGGCCGGTTGTCCGACGCGAGCGAGGCTTGCACGATCCGGGTCGGGTTGCCGGGCGGTTCGCCACGGGCAATCGCATCGACCGCGTCCATCCCGGCAATCACGCGACCGAAATTGGTGTAGCGCTTGTCGAGCGTGAAGCGCGGATAGAACACGATGAAGAACTGGCTGTTCGCGCTGTCCTCGGTCTGTGCGCGCGCCATCGAAACCGTGCCGCGTACATGCGGCATCGGGTTGAACTCTTCTTCCAGATCGGGGAGCTGCGAGCCGCCCTGCCCGGTGCCCGTCGGGTCGCCGGTCTGTGCCATGAAGCCGTCGATCACGCGGTGGAAGATGACCCCGTCGTAAAAGCCCTGGCGGGTAAGCGTCTTGATCCGTTCGACATGATTGGGCGCCCAGTCGGGCATCAGGCGGATCGCGACGCGCTGCCCGGTCGACAGGTCGAGCAGGAGGATGTTCTCGCGATCGGCCTGAAGATCGTAGTCGATCCTGGCGTAGGAAGAGGCCAGACGCGGCACAGGCGCGGTCGCTTCCTCGGACGCGTCCTCGGGCGTTTCCTGCGCCATGGAGGGCGATGCGGCCAGCGCGATCAGCGCGGTGGCGGAAAGAATGGTCTTGAACATGGTTCTCACGAGCGAAATTCCTGAATTGGCGGCGCGATACTAAGCCCGCGCTGTCGGCGCAATGAACGATATGGCGGGCGGCGCGGGGCTCAGTAATCGCCCTTCAGGCCGATCTTGCGGACCCGCGCGACGACATCCTCGCGCACCGCCGGGCTGACGAAAGAGCCGATATCGCCGCCATATAGCGCGATTTCCTTGACCAGTTTCGAAGCGATCGGCTGGAGCGAGACGTCCGCCATAAGGAACACCGTCTCGATCTCGTCGTCGAGCTGCTGGTTCATTCCCGCCATCTGGTATTCGTATTCGAAGTCGGCGACCGCGCGCAGGCCCCGCACGATCACGTTGGCCCCCTGCGCCTTGGCGAACTTCATCAGCAGCGCGTTGAAGCCGATCACCTCGACATTATCGAGCTTCATGTCGGCAACCTCGCGCTCGACCATCGCGAGCCGCTCGTCGGTCTCGAACATCGGATTCTTGGACGGATTGGTGGTCACGCCGATGATCAGCCGGTCGACCAGCCGCGCAGCGCGGCGGATGATGTCCGCATGGCCCAGCGTGATCGGATCGAAAGTGCCGGGGTAGATGCCTATGCGCTTGCTCACCTGTCCCTCTCCACAATGTAACGCGCGAGGTCGCACAGCACGCCTGCATCCTCGCCATAATGCGCCAGGTGCCCGCATGCCTGCTCCACCAGCGCCCTCGCCTGCTTGCGGGCGGCGTCCGCGCCCATCAGCGAGACGAAGGTCTGCTTGCCCTGCTCGTCGTCCTTGCGCAGCGCCTTCCCGGCCTTGGCTTCGTCGCCTTCGTGATCGAGCAGGTCGTCGGCGATCTGAAACGCGAGGCCGATGTCGCGCGCATAGTTGATGAGGTGCGATCGCGCGTCGGGCGGCACCCGGCCAAGGATCGCGCCCATCTCCACACTTGCGGTCAGCAGCGCGCCGGTCTTCAAATGTTGCAGGCGGGTGATCGTAGGCAGGTCGTAGCGCGCGCTTTCGGCGGCCATGTCCATCGCCTGACCCCCGGCCATGCCGCCCATCCCGCTCGCCAGCGCAAGGCAGCGCACCAATTCTGCCTGCACGAAGGGATCGGAACTGACGCTGCCATCGGTCAGGATCTCGAAGGCCAGCGCATGAAGCGCATCGCCTGCCAGCACCGCGGTTGCCTCGTCATAGGCCTTGTGCACGGTCGGCTTGCCCCGCCGCATGTCGTCATCGTCCATGCAGGGAAGGTCGTCGTGGATCAGCGAATAGACGTGGATCGCCTCGACCGCGGTACCCGCCAGCACCGCCGCCTCGCGCGAGACATGGAACATGGTCGCGGTGGCGACCAGCAGCAGCGGCCGCACGCGCTTGCCGCCGCCGATGGCGGCGTGGCGCATCGCTTCGATCAGCGGCGCGCGCGTGTCCCCGGGCACCGGAAGCAGCCGGTCGAACGCATCGTCGACGTCGGTCCGGATCGTGGCCAGCGCCATCCGCAGCCGCGCATCGCCGGATTCCTCGAAATCCATTTCAACCGTCGCCATCGAAGCTCTTTGTGCCGCTAGGCTGGCCTTTCGCATCGAGCACGATCGCCTCGATCCGGGCCTGCGCCGCGTCGAGCCGGGCCTGGCAAGCCGCGCGCAGCTTCTCGCCGCGTTCGTAAAGCGTGATCGACTGGTCGAGCGGCACTTCGCCGTCTTCCAGCTGGCGCACCACCTGCTGAAGCGCCTTTAGCGCCTCCTCGAAACTCATTTCGGAAATGTCGGGAGCGTCTTGTGCCATTGCAGACGAGCAATGGCTTGGTGCATGATACGGGTCAAGCGGGTGGCGCCATCGACGGCAGTGCGCTTGGGGAGAAACGCGCATGTTTATCGGGCATTTTGCTCCGGCCTTCGTGGCGGCGGCGGTGACGCCGGACCGGCCGCGGCTCGGCGTCTATTTCATCGCGGCGCAGCTGGTCGACTGGGCGTTCTACCTGTTTGTCCTCGCCGGGATCGAGGATTTCCGCGTGGTCCCCGGCTTTACCGTGATGAAACCCTTCTTTTTCTTCGATTACCCGATCACGCATAGTCTGGTCGGAGCGCTCGGCTGGTCGGTCGGGTTCGGCCTGCTCGCGAGCATGCTGTGGAGCCGCCGTGCCGGATTGCTCGCTGGCGGGGTCGTGTTTTCGCACTGGCTGCTCGATCTCGCTTCGCACGGCCGCGACCTGACCATCGCGGGCGGGCAGGATCGCTTCGGCCTCGGCCTGTGGAACTATCCGCTGGCGTCGATCGGCGTAGAGCTGATCATGACGCTCGCGGCTTTCGCCTTCTACCTGCACCGCACGCGCGGATCGCTGGTCGCGCCGCTGGTGCTGCTGGCCGCGATGGTTGCCATGCAAGTGCTCAACTGGCTGGGCAGCGCGCCGGAAGCGGTTGGTGCCGCGTTGGTGCTCACCGCCCTGCTCGCCACCGGCATTCTGACCGCGTTGGCTTTCTGGTGCGGTGCCGTTCGCGAGACAAAGCCGCCTACGGGGCTGGCGCAAGCTGCCTGACGGGATTAAGCGCGCGTGCATGACTACCACTGCACCTGTGATCACGCCCGAAATCGTCGAACAGCACGGGCTGAGCCCCGAAGAATACGAGCGCGTCCTCTCCGCGCTGGGGCGCGAGCCCAACCTGCTCGAACTCGGCATATTCTCGGTCATGTGGAGCGAGCACTGCTCGTACAAGAGCTCGCGCATCCACCTCAAGAAACTGCCGACCGAGGCCGAGTGGGTGATCTGCGGCCCGGGCGAGAACGCGGGCGTGATCGATATCGGCGATGGGCAGGCGGCGATCTTCAAGATGGAGAGCCACAACCACCCCTCCTACATCGAACCCTATCAGGGCGCGGCGACGGGCGTGGGCGGCATCCTGCGCGATGTCTTCACCATGGGCGCACGCCCAGTGGCAAACGCCAATGCGC